>Ga0209511_1000721_pt1 | contig 31608 bp, 28 predicted proteins | sample SSSSmetaG_FD_184141 | JGI IMG/M metagenome (GOLD analysis project Ga0209511, IMG submission 184141) | Glacier valley bacterial and archeal communities from Borup Fiord, Nunavut, Canada, to study Microbial Dark Matter (Phase II) - ​SSSS... | ecosystem: Environmental > Aquatic > Freshwater > Ice >... | reverse complement strand
GTGGGCTCGGTGGGCTCGGTGGGCCCGATGGGCCCGATGCGCCCGGTGGGCTCGGTGGGCTCGGTGGGCTCGGTGGGCTCGGTGGGCCCGATGGGCCCGATGGGCTCGGTGGGCCCGATGGGCCCGATGGGCCCAATGGGACCGATGGGCCCGATGGGACCCGTGGGCCCGATGGGCTCGGCAAGCTCGTGGGAATCGTGGGACTCGTCGGCGGGGACGCTCATCGCGCGAGCTCGGTGCGCCGGATCTGCGCGAAGATCGGATGACCGGTCGGCGAGATCACGACATGCTCGAGCTCGGCGCGACCTGCGACCACGAGCTCGGAGTGGGTGAGCGGGACCCACGGCGCATCGGCGAAGATCCGGTCCTGGACGTCGGCGTACAGCATGCTGCGCTGGCGCTCGTCGCTCGTGAGCTGCGCCTGGAGCAGCAGCTTGTCGACCGCGGGCTCGCGGTAGAACGCGACGTTCTGGACATCGCCGGGCACCATGCTCTCGCTCGAGAACAGGACGTAGAGAAAGTTATCCGGGTCGCCGGTGTCGCCGACCCACCCGAACACGGCCATGTCGTGATCGCCGCGCGAGAGCGCCGCGCGATGGACCGGATAGGGCGCGAGCTCGAGCTCGGTGTGGAGCCCGACTTGCTCGAGCGCACCTTGCAGAAACCGCGCGACGCGCTCGGGTGACGGCAGGTAGGGCCGCGGCGTGGTCATCGAATACAGCTTGTAGGTCTTCGTCGGATCAAACGTGTGATCGGCGGCAGCCTCGGCGAGCAGCTTCCTCGCCATCACCGGATCGTAGTCGTAACGCTTCGCAGGCGCGTGATACCCCCACTGTTGCGGCGGCAACGGGCCATCGGCCGCGGTCGCGTGGCCGGAGTACGCGAGCTGGACGATCGGCTCCTTGTTGATCGCGAAGTTCACGGCGCGGCGAACGCGCACATCATCGAAGGGCGGATGCTGGGTGTTGAACGCGAGGTAGCTGACGTCGTTCGCGATCGCGCGATAGAGCACGAGATCGGGGTGGAGCTCGACGAATGGCGTCTCGTCCGGGAGGATCGACGTCGCGAGGTCGACCGATCCAGACTCGAGCTCGATCAACCGCTGGCGCGCGTCGACGACGACCTGGAACACGATCCGATCGAGCGCGGGCGCGGTGCCCCAGTATGCTTCGAACCGCTTGACGATCACTTGCTCGCCGGGCGACCAGGTCTCGAACCGAAACGGGCCGGTGCCGATCGGATGATCCTTGAAGCCATCGCCGTAGCGGACGACCGCGGTCGGCGACACGATCGGGTACTTCGCGAGCTCGCCGAGGAGGGGCGAGTATGGCCGCTTGACCATGATCTTGACGGTGTGCGGATCCGCGGCCACGACCGAGTCGACATCCTTGAGCAGCGAGCGCCAGTAGCCAGCGACGTTCGCGCCGATGAAGCTTGGATGTTTCCGATCGAGCAGGCGCTCGATCGAGAACACGACCGCGCTCGCATCGAACGGAGAGCCATCGTGAAACGCGACGTGATCGCGCAGGTGGAACGTCCACGTACGCCCATCGCCCGAGACATCCCAGCTCTCGGCGAGCTGGGGCTCGATATCCGTCGTGCCAGGGCGCCAGCCGACGAGGCCCTCGTAGATCAGCTCGCCGACCTGCACCGATTCGCTATCGACGACGAGGATCGGATCGAGCGAGATCACGTCGGCCGCTTCGGCGACGACGAGCACACCTGGATCGCGCTTGCGATGAAGCTCGCGGCTGGCGTCGCAGCCGCAGACGATCATCGCCATGCCGACGGCCACCGCGGGCGTCCTCATCACGCGCACCATACCATCGCTCGCGTCCGGTCGATTGACTCTCGCTCACCCCTGCACTAGCGTCCGCCCATGAGACTTGGTCTTGTCCTTGGTTTGCTCGGTAGTGTCGTAGCGGGATGTGGCGAACCTGGCCCCGCCGGCCATCTCGCTGCAGGCACCACGGCGCAGCTGCTGGCGATGGCGCAGCCGTCGCTCAACATGGAGTCGGACTACGAGCTCGCCGCGCGCGCGCTCCCCGGCGCGTTGAAGACGATCGAAGGCTTCTACGTTGCCGACGAGAACGTCATTCTGCGCGGCATCCTCACCGAGGGCTATTGCCAGTACGCGACCGCGTTCGTCGAAGACGAATGGGAGATCGCGAAGTTCGCGAAGAAGATCGACGACATTGATTATCACAACCAACGGGCCAGCAAGATGTTCGCGCGCTGCATGAACTACGCGTTCATGGATCTCCCGGGCGGCACCGAAAAGGACCTGTTCGGCGCACCCGATGGGGTCGCGAAGCGAATCGGCAGCATGGGCCTTGGCCAGCGCACGGCGTTCATGTGGGCCGTGATCGGCATGGGCGGCATGATCAATCACAACCTCACGCGGGTCGAGATGCTCTCGTTGCTACCGACCGTGCGCGCCGGCCTCGATCGCGTGGTCGCGATCGACAAGGCGCAGCGCGGCGAGATCGATGGCACCAAGAAGGTGCCGTGCGATGCGACGTGCACGACCCACCTCGCGCTGCCCCACCTCGCGCTCGGCCTGGTCTACAGCGGCGCCTCCACGCAGTTCGGTGGCGACCCCAAGAAGGCCGCGGACGAGTTCCAGACCGCGCTCCGCATCACGGCGGACAAGGCTCATCCAGACGGTAAGATGCTGCTTGCTCGTACCCTATGGGCGTATCGCGTCGGCTTGCAGACCAACGACCGGAAGTTGTTCCATGATCAGCTGGTCAAGGTGCTCGAGACCGACCCCGCGATCTGGCCGGAGCAGCGCCTCGCCAACGAGGTCGCGCAGCGTCGCGCCCGGCGCTACCTCAGCCACGAAAAAGACCTATTCCAGTAGAGTGAATGTAACTCTCGCTATCGTCGTCTACCGAGTCCTCAAGGAGCGTCCATGAACCGTCTGCAACTGCTCACCGTCTCGACCCTCGCCGCGCTGACCGCGCGTTCCGCACATGCCGACAACGTCGAGCTCCGCATCGCCACGCTGGCGCCCTCGGGCAGCCCGTGGATGGAGACGCTCGACAAGGCGAACGCCGAGGTCAAAGAGAAGACCGGCCGCCGCGTCGGCCTCAAGTACTTCGAAGGTGGCCAGCAGGGCGACGAGAAGGACTTCGTTCGCAAGATCAAGCTCGGCCAGCTCGACGGCGCCGCGGTGACCTCGATCGGGCTCGCGATGATCGACGAGTCGATCCGCGTGCTCGAGCTGCCGATGATGTTCGACACCGCCGAAGAGGTCGACTACGTCGCCGACAAAATGTGGCCCTACTTCCAGAAGAAGTTCGAGAAGAAGGGCTTCCGGCTCCAGGACCGCGGCGAGGTCGGCTGGATCTACTTCCTGTCGACCTCGAAGGTCGAATCGATCAACGATCTCAAGGGTCAGAAGCTGTGGATGTGGGGCGATGACCAGCTGGTTGGCGCCATGTTCAAAAAGCTCGCGCTCAACGGCGTGCCGCTCGGCGTGCCCGAGGTCGATGCCGCGCTGACGTCCGGCAAGATCAACGCGTGCTACGGCTCGCCCGTCGCTGCGGTCGCGCTGCAGTGGTACTCGAAGGTCAAGTACATGACCTCGATGCCGATGAGCTTCGCGATCGGCGCGACCGTCGTGTCGCTCGACTCGCTCAAGAAGATCACGCCCGAGGATCAAAAGACGGTCGAGGACGTCTCGAAGACCTGGTCCAAGAAGCTCCGCAAGGTCATTCGCAAGGCGAACGACGACGCGAAGGCGACCATGACGCGCAAGGGCGTGACTGTCGTCCAGACGCCCGTCGCGATGGTCGACGAGTTCACCAAGCAATCGAAAGAATCGTGGACCGAAATGGCCGGCAAGATCTATTCGAAGGACGAGCTCGACATGGTCATCAAGTACCGCGACGAGTACCGCGCGAAGCACAAGAAGTAGGGTTACGATTGCCCTCGTGAGCGAGGACGTTGTCGAGCCCATTCCAACTGCAACGGTGGTCGCCGTTGCCGGCGAGAGCCACCTGACGATCGATCCGGACCCGACGCGGTTCCCGCATGACTCGAAGCTGTCTGCGAGAGTTCGCAAGATCGACCACGTCGCAGGAAGTATCGAACAAGGGTTCGTCTTCTTCCTGCTCGCGCTCGTCGTGGTCGTCGCGTCGCTCGCGGCGATCCACGACAAGGTCACGACCGACCACCTCGGTCGGTGGTGGCACACGATCGTGCGTGGTGGCACGTTCGCGATCGCGATGTTCGCGGCCGCGTACACCACGCAGGAAGAGCGCCACCTCGCGATGGATCTGGTGTCGCGCAAGCTCTCCGGCAAGGGCCGGTTGATCCTCGGGCTCGCGCTCAAGATCCTCACGCTCGTCGTGTGCTGGTACCTCTACAAGGCAGGTCGCGCCCAGCTCGAGTTCTGCACCCCGGTGTGGTTTGGCCCCAATGGCCTCCATGTCGTCGAGTTCCAGGCGTGCTCGGCGCTCGTCGGCGCCGGCGAGACGCTGTCGGTGTTCAGCTTCCACATCAACGACGTCGACGTGGTCTCCACGATCTTCATCGCCGCCACGCTGATCGGCTTCCACACGATCCTGCACTTCATCATCGACGTGGACTATCTGATCCGCGGCGTGACCCCCCCCGAGCGGATGAGGGCCCACTAACATGACGGCCACCAAGCGCAGCCCGTTCGGTTGGGCGATCCTCGGCCTCCTCGTCCTTCTGTGCGCGGTGTTCGTGAGCGTGCCGGTCGCGGTCCTCCTCCTCGCATTCGTGAGCGGCGCACCGCTGTTCACGATCATGCTCGGCGCCACGATCCTCGGGGCCTACAGCGGCATCGTCCACATCGGGACGGGCTCGATGCCCTTCTGGAACGAGTTCAACGGCAACATCGAGAAGATCGAGAACGTCGGCCTCGGCGATCAGGTCGAGACCATGTCGACCATCCCGCTGTTCATCTATGCGGGCTATCTCCTGGCCGAGTCCGGCACGGCCGAGCGCCTCGTCCGGTTCGCGAACGCGCTCCTCGGCTGGGTCCCTGGCGGCCTCGCGATCGTCACGATCGGCACCTGCGCCCTGTTCACGGTGTTCACCGGCGCCTCGGGCGTCACGATCATCGCGCTCGGCGGCGTGCTGATGCCCGCGCTCGTGCGCAACGGATACCCCGAGCGGTTCTCGATGGGCCTGATCGCGGGCACCGGCTCGGTCGGGTTACTGTTCCCGCCTGCCCTGCCGCTGTTCATCTACGGCACGGTCTACGGCCTCGCCGCCTCCAAGCCGATGCAGGCGGTGTGGGACACGCGCCGGTTCCTGTTCGCTGGCATCGTGCCGGGACTCGTGCTCATCGGCATGCTCTCGGCGGTCGCGATCACGGTCGCGATCAGGAAGAAGCTGCCGCGCCAGAGGTTCAACTTCAAGGAGCTCGGCACGAGCTTCGCGCTCGCGCTGCCCGAGCTGTTCGTGCCGTTCGGGGTGATCCTTGGCCTCGTCGTCGTCGGCTTCGGCTTGCCGGAGATCGCGGCGCTCACGGTCTCCTACGTCGTCCTGCTCGAGGTCGGCATCTCGCGCATCATCCCGGGCTGGGGTAAGCCGCTCGAGCCGAAGGTGCTGTGGACCACCAGTCGCGAAGCCGTCGCGATGATCGGCGCGATCTTCATTATCATCTTCGCGTCGACCGCGCTCACCGACTTCATGATCAACGCGGAGGTGCCGGCAAAGATCGTCGCGTGGACGCAGGATCACGTTCATTCAAAGATCGTGTTCCTGCTCGCGATCAACGTGATCCTGCTGCTCGTAGGCACGGTCATGGATATCTTCTCGGCGATCGTCGTCGTGCTGCCGCTGCTCGCGCCGATCGCGGAGAAGTACGGCGTCGATCCGTATCACCTCGGCGTGATCTTCTTGTTGAACCTCGAGGTCGGCTATCTCCACCCGCCCGTCGGCCTCAATCTGTTCATCACGAGCGTGAAGTTCCAGCGCCCGATCACCGAGGTGATGTGGGCGACGATTCCGTTTCTCATCACGATGTTGCTCGCGCTGCTCACGATCACGTACGTGCCGGCGCTCACCGCCATATCCACGAACCTCTCGCCCTACGATCCGACGCGCAGCGGCCGGATCGCGGACCTCACGAGCATGGTCCACTCGACGGCCGAGGAGCTCTCCGCGGTCAAAGAGATCACCCTCGTCGATGCCAGCGGCGTGGCGCTGTCAGGCTCCGATGGCAAGCCGAGTGTGAGAAAGCTCGACGACTGCAACAAGCTCGACGGGACCGCGAAGGATGGCTGCCAGCGCCCGTTCTTCGCGATCAAGGAGTGCAAAGGTAAACCGACCGAGAAGGACTGCACGAACAAGGCAATCGCGGATTACGTCGTCAACAACCAAGGCGACGACGCGAAGACCCAATTCATCGTCGTGACCGAAATCCCACTCGCTTCGGGCGACACGATCATCAAGGACAAGTCCGGTAAGCAGGTCGTGATGAAGGTCTCGGAATGCGAGAAGGCCAAGAACGAGAGCGATTGTCGAGAGCTGTTCGTGAACGCCTCGAACTGCAAGATCAGCCCGCCCGTGGACGGCGCAGATCACTGCATCAAGGACAAAACCACCAGCTGGGTGGACTCGAATTACAGCACCGAGTAACTCTCTCTGCGTGCTCGCGCTGGTCCGTACGATTCGACCCCACCAGTGGGTCAAGAACGTGTTCGTCGCGGCGCCGCTGGTGTTCTCGCATCACCTGCTCGATCGAGTGTACGTGGTGCGCGAGGCGATCGCGGTCCTGGCATTCTGCCTGCTCGCAGGTGCGGTCTACGCGTTCAACGACGTTCGCGACGTCGAAGCGGATCGCGTCCACCCCACCAAGTGCAGGCGGCCGATCGCCTCCGGTGCGCTGTCGGAACGGTCCGCGCTGATCGCCGCCGGCGTGCTCGCGGCCGTTGCGCTCACCGGCTGCGTGGTGCTCTCGCCCATGCTCGCGGTGTGGGCGGGCCTCTACCTCGCGCAGAACCTCGCCTACAGCGTGAAGCTCAAGCACGTCGCGTTTCTCGACGTCGGCCTGATCGCGAGTGGCTTCCTGCTCCGCGTCCTCGCGGGCGCCGCGGCGATCGACGTGCCGGCCTCGGGCTGGTTGCTCACGTGTACGGGCCTCCTCGCCCTGTTCCTGGGGCTCGGCAAGCGCGCGCACGAGCTCGCCTGGGCGCAGCGCTCCGGCAAGGGTACGACCGCGACCCGCGCCGCCCTCGCCGGCTACCGGAGCCGGTCCGTGCAAATCGCGATGATGGTGCTCGCCGTCGCGACGACCTGCGCGTACGCGGCATACACGCTGGACGCGCACACGGTCAAAATGTTCCACACCGAGCGCCTCGTGGCGAGCACGCCGTTCGTCGCACTTGGCATCATCCGGTTCATCTGGCTCGCCCTGTTTCGGCCCAAGGACGAGTCTCCGACGGAGGCGATGCTCAGGGATCCGTGGTTCTTGCTCGATCTGGCCGCCGCCACGGCCACGATCCTGTACATCATTTACGGTTAGGCGCTAGAACATTGGTAGGTGACTACCGACGAGCCCTCGATCTCTCGCCGCAAGGCCGACCACCTTGAGGTGGCGGCGTCGGGTCGCGCCGAAGCGGTGCGGTCGACGTTGCTCGAGCACGTCCATCTCGTCCATCAAGCGCTGCCCGAGCTCGCGGTTGCCGATATAGACCTCGTGACCACGCTGGTGGGCCAGCGGCTCTCCGCGCCGCTCGTGATCACCGGCATGACCGGTGGCACCGCCGAGGCCGCCCAGATCAATCGCGATCTCGCGCGCGCCGCAGCCGCACGAGGCATCGCGCTCGGCCTGGGCTCGCAGCGACCAATGGCCGAGCACCCGGAGCTCATCTCGACGTATCGAGTCCGCGCGGTCGCGCCCGACGTCATTTTGTTCGGTAATGTCGGCGCTGTCCAGGCCAAGGCGATGGGCGCCGCGGCGGTGATCGAGCTCGGCAAGCAAATCGAAGCGAACGCGATCTGCATCCATCTCAACCCCGGCCAGGAGCTGATCCAGGACCACGGCGACCGCGATTTCGGCGGCCTGGTCGCGATGATCCGCGCGCTGATCCTCGCGTCGCCAATCCCGGTGATCGTCAAGGAGACCGGCTGCGGGCTGTCCCCGCAAGCGGCACGCGCGCTCGTCGGTGCAGGCGTGATGACGGTCGATGTCGCGGGAGCCGGCGGCACGAGCTGGGTTGCAGTCGAGGCCGTCCGCGCGGCGGAAGGTAGCGCTGCAGCGTCGCTCGGCACCGAGCTGTGGGATTGGGGCTTGCCGACGGCCGTCGCGGTCGTCGCGTGCGCGCGCGCCGGACTCACCACGATCGCCTCCGGTGGCCTCCGCACCGGGTACGACGTCGCTCGCGCGATCGCCCTGGGCGCGACGGCAGGCGGCATGGCGGTCCCGATGCTCCGGGCGCAACGCGCTGGCGGTGAAGCGGCAGTCGGCGAAGCGATCGACCGCGTCGTCGAGGCCATCCGTTCGGTGTGCTTGCTGACCGGCAGCCGCACGCCACACGATCTTCAGCGCGCGCCTCGTCATCTCGGCGGCCCGCTCGCGAGCTTCCTCGCGGACCTGGAGCTCGAATGAGTTTTCACGGGCTCGGCAAGATCATCCTTCTCGGCGAACATGCGGTCGTCTACGGCTATCCCGCGCTCGCGGCGGCGCTCGATCGCGGCGTGCGCATCGGTGCGGTCCCCACCCCGGCGGGCGGCGCGTTGCGCGTCGACATTCCTTCGTGGAAGCTCCGGATCACGGCGGACGACGATCATCCGCTCGCAGCCGCCCTCTGTGCGATCGCGGACAAGCTCGAAATTGGCCGCCCACCACTCACGCTCGTTGGCGAGGCGCAGATTCCAGCCGGCGCAGGGCTCGGCGCCTCGGCCGCGTTCGCCGTCGCTATCTCGCGCGCCCTTATCGATTTCCGCGATCGCAAGATCACCGCTGCCGGTGGCTCGTCGATGCCGGCGACGCTCGGCGAAGTGACCGCCGCCGCGAATGCGAGCGAAGCGCTGATCCACGGCAAGGCCTCGGGCGTCGATGTCGCGCTGGCCTCGAACGGCGGCATCGGCGTGTTTCGCAAAGCGAGCGGGCTGCGCCCGATCAAGGCCGAGCTCCGCGTGCTGATCGGGCCTTCGGGAGCGAGCCGCACGACCTCGGCGATGGTCGAGCGCGTGACCCAGGCGTGTTCGAACAACGCCGATGACCCGCGGCTCGCAGAGCTCGGCTCGCTCACCGATCACGGCACGAGCGCACTGCTCTGCGGCGATCACGTCGGCCTCGGTACGTCGATGGATCGCGCACAGGCACTGCTCGCCGAGCTCGGCGTCTCGACGCCGCTGCTCGACGGCTTGTGCGAAGCTGCGCGCCGCGTCGGGGCGTACGGCGCGAAGCTCACGGGCGCAGGCGGCGGTGGCGCGGTGATTGCGATCGCGCCGCGCGAAAAGGAGAACGACGTGCTCGCCGCGTGGCGCGCCGCGAAGGTCGATGGCTTTGTTGCAAAGGTTGGAAGCTAATGTCCGAGCGGTTCCTCGTCGGCTACTCGATCGATCTCGCAAAGCTCCGGGCGATGCTCGGCACGCCGAAGCTCGCGCCAAAAGCAGTCCGCGCGAAGGCAAAGAAAGCGAACGTCGGCGATATCGACATGACGCTGGGCGATGGAAGCATCAAGGATGGCAAGCCGCTCGTCGACGCGGCACTCACTCAGCTCGCGACGAATACGCTGAAGAAAGCCGACCTCTACAAGCTCGTGCGTGCGACGCAGCTCGTGATCGATGCGTACGGCAAAGCGCTCGGTGTCGTCGAGGTTCCGCAGATCGAGAGCGACTTTTTCGGGCTGATGAACCCCGTCTTCAAGGCGCTGAAGATGCCCACGCTCGCGAAGCTCTACGGCAAGTCGCCGCTCGCGTTCCCGTTCGCGAAGGTGAAGGCACCGGATTGGCCAGTGACGATGGCGATCGAAGGCGCAGCGCTCGCAGCGTGCGCGAACGAGCTCGCGACACCGTGGAAGGCAAAGGTCGCCGGACTGGCCGACAAGATCTTCATCGACAAGCAGTACGGCACGTCGCCCGAATCGATCGGCTATCAGAAGGCAGAGCTCGTGCCGATGCTCGCGCAGATGGCGAAGTGGACGGCGTCAGCACGGAAGGCGAAGCAGGCCCTGGTCATGTACCTCGACGGAGATCAATGACGACGGCCACGGCCACGGCGTGCGCGAACATCGCGCTCGTCAAGTACTGGGGCAAGCGCCCCGGGCCCGGCAATCTGCCCGCCGAGGGCTCGCTCTCGCTCACGCTCGCCGCGCTCGTCACCGAGACCACGGTCACGTTCGATCCGGCGCTCGCCGTCGACGAGCTCGTGCTCGATGGCGAGCGCGAGCCATCGAGAGCCGCGCGCACGACGAAGTTTCTCGATCTCGTGCGCGCACTCGGTGGCACGCAGGCGCGCGCGCGCGTCGTCACGCACAACAAGTTCCCCACCGCCTCGGGCCTGGCTTCCTCGGCGAGTGGCTTCGCCGCACTCGCGCTCGCGGCGACCAAGGCCGCGGGCGTCACCCTTGACCCGCGCGCGCTAACGCGGCTCGCGCGCCAAGGCTCGGGCTCGGCCGCGCGCTCGATCTTTGGAGGGTTCGTGCGCATGCACGCGGGCGCTCGTGACGAGGACGCATTCGCCGAGCCAATCACCTCGCCGCTCCTCGATCGCGTGCGCATGGTGGTAGCGATCGTCGGTGGTGGTGCACCGAAGTCATACGGCTCCCGCGACGCGATGGACCACACCGCCGAGACCTCGCCCCTGTACAAGGCGTGGCTCGCGACGGTGCCCCCAGATCTCTCGACCGCCGAGGCTGCACTCGCCTCGGGCGATCTCGAACAGCTCGGCACGGTCGCCGAAGCGAACGCGATCGCGATGCACGCGACCGCGATGGCGTCGCGCCCCGCCGTGATCTACTGGCAACCGGCCACGCTCGCACTGCTCGTCGCGGTGCGCACGCTGCGCGGCAACGGGCGCGCAGCCTGGGCGACGATCGATGGCGGACCACACGTCAAGGTCCTGACGACTGTCGAGGATGCAGATCATGTCGCGCGCGCACTCGCGGGCGTTGAAGGGGTGACCGCAACCACCGTGAGTGCGCCCGGCAGCGGCGCAGAGGTGATTTCATGAAGGCCACCGCACCTGGAAAGCTGATCCTTACGGGCGAATACGCCGTTCTTGATGGCGCGCCCGCGCTCGTCGTCGCGGTCAACCGCCGCGTCATCGCGAGCCGGCACACCGGCCCGCGCGGCTCGTCGCCGTTCCTCGTCGCGGTCGCCGAGGAGATCGCCCGCAGCTACGGCGTAGACGCGCCCGAAGCACGCGCCGCGATGGAGATCGTCGTCGATAGCTCGAGCTTCTTCCTCGGCAACACCAAGCTCGGCCTCGGCTCGTCCGCGGCGGTGACCGTCGCTGCGACCGCGCTCGCTCTCACGATCACGCGCGAAGTGCCGGTGATCGATCGCGAAGCGGTGCTCGCGATCGCCTCGGCCGCGCACGGCACCGCGCAGAGCTCGCGCCCGCGACCTTCGAGCGCCGACCTCACCGGCGTGCGGCAACAACGCGCGATGTCGTACAGCGATCTTTCAGCGCAGGTGCTCGCCGCGGCCACCGCAGGTGTTCACACGGCGGGTGGACCACCGAGCGCGAAGATCCGCGGCTCGGGTGCCGACATCGCGGCCGCGGTGCACGGCGGCGTGATCATGTTCGAGACCGGCAACGTCACGCGCCTCGTGTGGCCCGAGGGCCTCGTGTTGATCCCGTTCTTCACTGGCGCCGCTGCCGATACCGCGGAGCTCGTCATTCGCGTGGCCACCGCGCGCGAGGCGAATCGCGCGGCCGTCGAAGCGGCACTCGCGGCCATCGCGGCGGCATCGCGCGCCGCGTGTCAGGCAAGTGCGGTCAAGCAGCCCGAGATCGCCGCGAACGCGCTGCTGGCCGCGCTCAGGCTCGCGGGCGCGGCGACCGACCAGCTCGCCACCGCGACCGAGCTACCCCTTGTTCCAAACTGTGTCATCGCCGCTCGCAAGGCGATGGCGGCCCTGGGGGGCACGGCCAAGACAACCGGTGCCGGTGGCGGCGACGTCGCGATCGCCGTGATTCCGGCTCCTCCGTACCCGGCCAAGCTCAAGGAACATGTAACGAATGCCGAGCGTTTGCTCATCGAAGCGGGGTGCCACCCATTAGGCCTCTCCGTCGACACGACCGGCGTGGACTTGCAGCCCTCCGGGCAGTAAAAAGGTGTCCGTGACCTCCCGCCTCCCCGGGTTCTACCGGCTCCCGATCGCCGAGCGCCGGAAGCGGCTTGCCGAGATCGCGGGTGACTCGATCAACCTGTTCTCGTTCAAGGCGATCGATGCGGGTGGCCTGACGCTCGAAGCGGCAGACGGCATGATCGAGAACGTGATCGGCACGTACGCGCTGCCGTTCGCGGTCGCGGTGAACTTCGTGATCGATGGCATCGAAGCGCTCGTGCCGATGGCGGTCGAAGAGCCTTCGATCGTCGCCGCGGCTTCGAACGCAGCACGGATGGCGCGACCTGCGGGCTTCATCTCGATCATGTCGGCGCCGGTGATGATCGGCCAGATCCAGGTCATCCATATCGCCGATGTCGATGCGGCAATGATCGCGCTCGCCGATGCGACGCCCGGGCTGCTCGCCGATGCGCGCCGGCTCGTGCCGCGGCTCGCCGAACGTGGAGGCGGTCCAGTCGCGCTGGAGCCGCGGTTGCTCGCGCGCTCCGGCCCCGATGGCGCGATGATCGTGGTCCATCTCCACGTCGATTGCCGCGACGCGATGGGCGCGAACCTCGTGAACACGCTGTGCGAGGCACTCGCCGAGCGAGTCGCGAAGGTTGCAGGCGGACGCGCCGGGCTGCGTATCCTGACGAACCTCACCGATGGCCGCACCGTCACCACACGCGTCTCGATCCCGGATGCCAACCTCGGAGATGAAGGCAACGGCGCCCAGATCAAAGAAGCGATCGCTGCCGCTTCGCGGTTCGCCGAGCTCGACCCATATCGCGCCGCGACACACAACAAAGGCATCATGAACGGCGTCGATGCCGTGCTCGTCGCGACCGGCCAGGACTGGCGCGCGGTCGAGGCCGGTGCGCACGCCTACGCGGCCCGCAGCGGCGCGTATCGCCCGCTCGCGGTGTGGCGATCGACGCCGGAAGGGCTCGCCGGAGAGCTCGTGATGCCGCTCGCGGTCGGCACCGTGGGTGGTGCGCTCCACAATCATCCCGCTGCCCGGCTCGCGCTCGAGCTCGCGGGCGTCAGCCACGCCGATCGGCTCGCCGCACTCGCAGGCGCGGCAGGTCTGGCGACGAACCTCGCGGCGCTGCGCGCGCTCGCTACCGAAGGCATCCAGCGCGGTCACATGGCGCTACATGCGCGTGGTGTCGCGCGCGCGGCGGGTGCGACCGGCGAGCTCGTCGAGCTCGTCGCGGCGGAGCTCGCTGCGTGTGGAGATGTGAAGCTCGAACGTGCGCGAGAAATCCTCGCGCGGCTCGGGGAACGTAAGGAGTCCAGATGATCACGCGCCTCGGTGTTATTCGTTCTCCCGCGCTCGCAGTCCCGCTGCCAGCCACGCTCGAGCTCGAGGCCTGTTACCGCTACTGCGAGGCGCTCGTCCACGCGCGCCATCACAACTATCCGGTCGGCTCGATGTTCGCGCGCTCGGAGCTGCGCAAGCACATCTTCGCGCTGTTCGCGTTCGCGCGTGTCGCCGATGATTTCGCCGACGAGCGCGCGTTCGAGGGCCGCCGCGCGCGCGAGCTCGACCGCTGGGAAGAGCAGCTGATCGATGCGTATCGCGGTCGCGCTGAGCATCCGGTGTTCGTCGCGCTCGCAGATACCGCGGATCGGTTCGCGCTGCCGATCACCGAGTTCGTCGAACTGCTCGCAGGCTTTCGCACCGACCTCGAACGCCGCCGCTACGCCACGTTCGACGAGCTGAGGGCGTACACCCGGCAATCGGCCGAGCCGGTCGGTCGCCTGCTGCTCTATATTGGAGGCTATCGCGCACCGGAGCTCCACGCATTCGCCGATGATCTTTCGAGTGCGGTCGCCGTGGCGCGGTTGATCCAGGACGTGCCCGCCGATTGGGCGCGCGGTCGCGTCTACCTCCCGGCCGAGGACCTCCGGCACTTCGGCGTGGCCGAGGCCGATATCGCGTCGCGCCGGGTCTCGCCCGCGGTCGGCAACCTGGTGCGCTACGAAGTCGCTCGCACGCGCGCGCTGTTCGAGCGCGCGCGGCCGCTCGTCGACGTGGTCGGCGCCGACCTCGCGATGGAGCTCGCGCTCACGTGGCACGGCGGGATGCGGATCCTCGACAAGATCGAAGCGACGGGCCAGCGCTTGTTCGCACAACGCCCGCGCTTGAACACCGCCGACAAGGCGATCGTTCTGGCGCGCGCACTCGCGTGGCGTGGCGAGACATTGCCGCCGCGCACGCTGCACCTCGCGCAGCGACTCGTCACGCGGCCGCGTTGATCTTATCGACCAGATCGAACTCGTGCGTGGAGACCTGCGCGATGTTCAAGCACAGCGGCACGCCGACGAATTGCAATCCGACCTTGTAGTCGTCGCCGTCGTCCCTGAGCCACTTGCCGATCGCGCGGAAGCGATAGCTCTGGTCGCCGACATTCACGACGAGCTCGACCAGCTCGCCCCGCGCGACGAACGGTGCGTTGCGACAGATCAGCCCGCCGGGTCCGAGCTCGATGATGTCGACCCGGTCGTTGATCCGAACGCCGCGCAAGATGCCGACAAGCGCGACCGGGACGCGCTGGTAACGACGACCGCTCTTGCCGCTATCGCGGACGAGCTCGTGCTCGATGTCGCAGACGGCCTGGATTTCGTCCCAGTCGAGACCACACCCGAGCTCGCACTTCCCCATGAGAATGCGATATCGAAAGATCGTCTCGACCATCACGAACCGATGCATGAGCAGGCGGCGTGCCATGTGCGTTGCGGTGGGAAAACGGGCTAATTCGCTGAAACTCGCTGGTGACGGTGAACGCCGGATGCTGCGCCAGCCGGGTGTGGCGTCACCAGGCTGCGGGAGCGTTACCCTGTAGCCACACGTCTCGACACGGTGCGTAAGACCCGAGTAGTGGTAAGCAGAATCTGCCGTGGATCTGTTCAGCCAGAGCGCTCGCAAACGCCATGTCGGCGAGCCTCTCGCAGAGCGGATGCGGCCGAGGACCGTCGCGGAGCTCGTCGGACAGGTCCATCTCCTCGCGCCAGGACGCATCTTGTCGAACCTCGCGCCGGGCCGGACGATCCCCTCGCTCATCTTGTGGGGACCGCCAGGCAGCGGCAAGACCACGCTCGCGCGCTTGCTCGGCGACGCGCTCACGTCCGAGCTGGTGTCGCTCTCCGCCACCGACGCAGGCGTCAAAGAGGTCCGCGAGGCCGTCGCCGAGGCCGCCCAGCGTCGCGATCAGTTCAGCGCACGCACGCTGCTGTTCATCGACGAGATCCATCGGTTCTCGAAGACCCAACAAGATGCGCTGTTGCCGCATGTCGAGTCCGGCACCGTCACGCTGATCGGTGCGACGACCGAGAACCCGAGCTTCGGCGTGGTCGCCGCACTGTTGTCGCGCTGTCGCGTGGTGCGGCTCGAAGCACTGAGCGAGACCGAGCTCGCCGAGCTCGTGAGCCGTGCGGTCGGCGATCGCGAGCGCGGGCTCGGCACGATGGATGTCGCGATCGATGACGAGACCGTGGCTCGGGTCGTCGCCGCGGCCGCGGGCGATGCGCGCCGGTTGTACTCGGTGCTCGATGTCGCTGCGGATCTCGCGCGCCGCGAAGCTCCGGCCGGCACCGCGCACATCACCTCCGCGCATGTCGCCGAGGCCGCGCAGGGTAAGAGCTTGATGTACGACAAGGCCGGCGACGAGCACTACGGGGTCGTTTCCGCTTTCATCAAGAGCATGCGCGGTTCGGATCCCGATGCCGCGGTCTACTGGATGACGCGCATGCTGGAGGCTGGAGAAGATCCGCGTTTCGTCCTGCGCCGGATGGTGATCTTCGCGAGCGAAGATGTCGGCAATGCGGATCCACAAGCGCTCGTCGTCGCGACCGCTGCCCTCGCGGCCTGCGAGCTCGTCGGCTTGCCCGAGGGCGTGCTGCCCCTCACCCAGGCCGTCACATACCTCGCGCTCGCGCCCAAATCGAATCGCGCGATCGTCACGTACACCGCCGCGCGCGCGCTCGTGCGCGAGCACGGTGGGTTACCCGTGCCGCCGAAACTGCGCCCGGAGAGCGTTGCGGGTCGAGCCCTCGGTCACGGCCAGGGCTACAAATATCCGCACGACTTCGAGGGCAACTACGTCGCGGAGGACTACCTGCCGGAGAAGCTCGTCGGCACCAAGATCTACGAGCCTTCGGCCTCGGGTTACGAAGCCGAACACCAGCGCCGGCTCGCCGAGATCGCTGCACGCAAGAAGAAGTGAGTTCGGAGCTGAGATCGCGGTCGTGGCTGCGCGTGACTACGCCAGCCGGATCCAGCGAGCCTTCGCAGACTCGAGCTTGCCGCCAAAGGTCGGCGGAAAGTGGTGCGCGACATACGCGAACGCCTGTTGGATCAGCTCGCCGTCGATGTCCTTCGGCACTTCCATGTTCTGGTCGTGCGGGTCGGGTTTGATCCCGAGCCGGACCACTTCGGTCAGCCGAAGCACGTGGAGGCGGTTGACGAACAACGCGTGGGCGAGGCCGAGGAACAGCTCTTCAATGACAGGATCCATAGCGGCCATACGGACCACCGTAGCTATCACATCTTGGTCACCGCCGGGAGCCCGGTGAAGCGGCCATCCGGCAGGATCTCGTAACCCTGTACGTCGACATTGCTAAGCACCACGTTGGCCTCGTGCCAGAGCGGAATAACCGGGAGATCACGGGCTACTAGCCGCTGGGCCTCGGCGTACAGGCCTCTGCGTTTCTCGCGGTCCGGCTCGGCCCGGCCCGCCTCGGTGACTCGGTCGAGCTCGGCGTTGCGATAATGCCAGCGATTCTGGGCGTCGCGATCGGCGTCGTTCGGGATACGCGAGGAGTGGAAGTACGCGAAGTAGAAATCGGGCTCGGTGATCGGCGTGGTCTGCATCGTCGCGAGCTGGAAGTTGCCCTGTTTGATGTCGGCGAAGAACGTCGCGAACTCGAACGGGCGAACCTCGACGTCGATCCCGACCTCGGCGAGCTGCGCGGCGAGCACGTGGGCGATCGCTGTGCGAAACGCATCCGCGCTGGTCTTGTACGTCAGCCTCATGCGGACGCCATCGCGGCCCGCGGGATAGCCGGCTCGATCGAGCAACGCGCGTGCGCGTGGCAGGTCGCGTTCCCAGTGCGCGACGTCGCCGTTGTAGGCCCAGTGCGTCGGCGGCAAGAGGCCGGTCGCGAGCACGGCGCGATCGGCAAACCTGGCGTGCACGATCGCGGGCCGGTCGAGGGCGAGCGCGATCGCCTCGCGGACGCGCAGGTCGCGCAGGATCGGATCGTCATTGTTGAGCAGCATGTACGTGAGCAACAGGCTGTGCGCCGCTTCGACGTGCACGCGCGGGCGCTCGCCGACATCGTCGACCAGATCGGGGCGCACCGAGTTCTCGAGTAGATCCGCCGAGCCACCCACGAGCATCAGGATCCGCGCCGAGGCATCGGTGACGAAGCGGAGCTCGAGGTGTGCGAGCTGCGGTGGGTGCGTGGCGAACGGGCTCGCATCGAAGCTCGCGCGATACGGCGTGAGCTCGCGCAGGATGTACGGGCCCGCGCCGATCACGGTCGGCGGGCGACACGCGTTCGCGGGCACATCATGGAACGAGACGATCCCGAACTCGAGATCCGAGCGCAGCGTGCCGAGCGGGCGGACGAGGTGCATGCGCACGTGACGCGGATCGATCGCCTCGACGCTCGACCAGCGATCGCGTTGGATCTGGCCATAGAGGCTGCCGCACGCCGGATCCGCGACGGTCGTGAACGTGCGCGCGACATCGTCGGCGGTCACCGGCGTACCGTCGGAGAACCTGCGATCGACGAGCGTGATCTCGACAGTGACCGGATCACTCAGCGTGATCTCCGAGGCAAGCTCGAGCTGCGGCTCGCCGGTTCCGGTCGAGACCGAGGTCAGCCCGACCGCCACGAGCTTCGAGACCGCGGCGTCGTAGTTCGAGAGTGTGAACCGTGGATCGACCGTGATCGCCCTATCGGCAAGGACCACCACGAGCGTGTCGCTCGCGGTGCGCCTGTGCCGCGGATCGCATGCGCTGGTCCACAGCGCTGCAGTAGCGATGGCCGTGATAGCGTTGAGGCGTGGTGACATCGCGGTTTGCGGTGACGGCCGTATTCGGCGCGCTCGCGCTCGTCAGTATCGACACGCGCGCCGTGCAGTCGCAACCCAAGCCTGCCGCTGGATCGCTCGCCGGCTCGGGCGACGTCGAGTCGCCGGAGCCCGCGGTCGATAACGAAGAAGGCGCGACCGGAAGCGCCGCGGTGCTCGTGGCACCCGCCGATCCCAAAACGCGAGCGAGCTGGCTGACCGAGCGGCTGAACCAGGCGATCGCCGCGCATCCACCGATCGCGCACGCCCGGATCGGGGTCGCGGTGTTCGATCTCGCGACCGGCGCAGAGCTCTTCGCGCACGAGGCCGACAAGGGCTTGAACCTCGCCTCGAACACCAAGCTGCTGACCTCGACCGCTGCCCTCGCCACGCTCGGCGGTGGGTTTCGCTGGCGCACGGCGGTGTACGCCGATGATCTCGATGACAAGACCGGCAAGGTCGCGCGCGATCTCTATCTGCGCGGCCGCGGCGATCCGGTGCTGTCCGCGAATGACCTCGCGCAGCTCGCCGCGGATCTCGAAGCGCGAGGCGTTCGCTCGATCGAAGGCCAGCTCGTCGTCGATGCGACGTACTTCGATAACGTCACCGAGCCACCTCACTACGCCGAACAACCGAATGAGCGCGCGGGCTTTCGCGCGCCGATCGCGGCCCTCGGCGTCGCACGCAGCGCGATTACCGTCACGGTGATCGGCGAGCCTGGCGGGCCCGGCAAGGTCACGATCGAACCCGATGCCGGCGATTACGTGCGCGTCACCAAGTCTGACGTCAAGACGATCACCGAGGGCCGCACCAAGATCCGGATCGATGCGAAATCGAAATCGGATCACCTCGCGATCGAAGTGACGGGGCAGATCCGGGTCGCGAACGGCAGCTACGACACGCGCAAGCGCATCGACGATCCAGCGCGGTTCGCGGCGAAGGTATTCGAGACCGCGCTCGCCGCACACGGCATCAAGATCGGTAAGCGGATCAGCTTCGCGACGGTGCCTGTCACCGCCAAGTTGCTCGCGGTGCACGACAGCGCGGCGCTCTCGACGGTACTCCGCGCGATGAACAAAGAGAGCGACAACTATATCGCCGAGAGCCTGCTCAAAACGCTCGGTGCCGAGTCGCGCACCACCCCCGGCCCCGCGACCTGGGCCGATGGCACGACCGCGGTGGCGACGTATCTCGGCAAGCTCGGCTTCGCGGCCGGCAGCTATCGCGCGGACAACGGTTCGGGGCTGTTCGATGCGAGCTCGGTCTCGCCGCACCAGCTCGTCGCGATCCTGCGCGCGGCCTACAAAGATTTCCGGGTCGGCCCCGATCTCGTGAGCTCGCTTCCCACGGGCGGTGTCGATGGCACGCTCGCACGGCGCTGGAAAGATCACCCCGCGCGCGGTCGGATCCGCGCGAAGACCGGAACGCTCGACAAGGTGGTCTCGCTCGCCGGCTACATCGGCGTCGATGGCTCGCACGAAATCGCATTCGCGATCGTGGTGAATGACATCCCGCAGGGGCAGCGTAATGCGGTGCGTGCGATGGCAGACGAGATGGTCGATTCGCTCGACGCCTACCTCGAAGCAGCGCACTGATCTGTTCGCCTCCCAGCGTTGTTCACCGTCGGTGCCGGTGGTATCAACGAGGCCAAGGAGCTCCCACTCATGTCCGAACTCAAAGGGTCCAAGACCCACACGAATCTCAAGGAAGCGTTCGCCGGTGAATCGCAGGCGAATCGCCGTTACCTGTACTTCGCAAAAGTGGCGGACGTCGAGGGTCACCCGGACGTCGCAGGCCTCTTCCGCGATACCGCCGAAGGCGAGACCGGTCACGCTCATGGCCATCTCGATTACCTGAAGCGCGTTGGCGATCCGGCCACGGGCGAGCCGCTCGGCGACACCGCGACGAACCTCAAGGCGTCGATCGCTGGCGAGACCTACGAGTACACGACGATGTACCCGGGCTTTGCCAAGACCGCTCGCGAAGAGGGCTTCACCGAGATCGCCGAGTGGTTCGAGACGCTGGCGCGCGCGGAGCGCTCGCACGCGGGTCGTTTCCAAAAGGGTCTCGACTCCGTCAACTAGCAGCCGGCACGTTCGGGACGCATCTCGCGAAGCGGTCGGCGTGGAGTGCAGCCCGACTTGCTGCTACACACGAGGCATGAACCTCGTCCGACCGATCACGCGCCACGACATCAAAGGCCCTGCAATTTACGCGGGCATGCGCGACGATTACCGTAATCGCGTGATCGCGATGAAGCTCCACCGTCGGGTCATCCTCGGCGATCGCGTCGAGATCGTGTTCGATAACCGCTTCATCCTCACGCTCCAGATCGAAGAGACCTGCCGGCTCGAGAACCTGACGCGCGACGACCAGATCGAAGCCGAGATCGCGCTCTCCAACGAGCTGATGCCGACCCGAGACTCGCTCGCGGCGACGCTGTTCATTCCGATGCCGGCCGGCGCGGATGCCAAGGAAGTCCTCGGTCAGCTCGTCGGCCTCGACGAGCATGTCGTCATGTCGATCGGTGCGCATTTGCTGCGCGCGAAGTTCGAGGCTGGCCGCTCCGAGTCCGATCGGATCTCCGCGGTGCAATACCTGCGGTTCGAGCTGGCTCCCGAGGCGCGCACGGCGCTCCTCACCCCGGGCACGCCGATCACGGTCGAGATCGACCATCCCAACTACCGTCACCACGTAGAGTGTTCTGACGACCTGCGAGCCTCGCTCGCTGCCGACTACGGAGATTAGTGAGCGCGGAGATCAAAATGAAGTTACTGGCCGCAATCGTGGTGCTGACGAGCTGTGGTGGAAGCCGCGCGCAAGTCGAGAACGAGAAAGAGCCGTTCCTGTGCAAGGAGCGCACGGTCTCGTACATGGCAGCCAAGCACATCAGCGGCGACGAGATCGGCGTGTTGATGGATTGCAAAGGCGGGCCGCAGATCAAGCGCTGGCGCACGGACAAGCTCGGCAAGCGTCAGGAAGATGCGCATCCGATCACGCCGAGCGAGTTCGATCGGGTGTGGAAAGAGATCGACGGCACCGGCTGGCCGAACCTCAAGGATTGCGAAAACGGCAGCCTCGCGAAGAGCGATCCGGTCTATCAGTTCGACATCAAGGACGATCAAAACTCGGCCTCGTTCTCGTGCCAGACCCGCGTGATGCCCTATCCGTACAACGACATCACGGACCCGCTCGATCTACTCTCGCAACAAGGTCGCCAGCAACTCGGCGATGACGAGCCGGCGGATGCGAAGGCGCTCGACAAGAAAGATAAGCAGCGTTGAGCTTCGTGCCGCCGCTGCTAGGGACGACTGCGGTCGTGACCGGTGCGAGCCGCGGCATCGGGCGCGCGATCGCCTTACGCCTCGGTGATGCAGGTGCGGACATCGCGCTGTGGGCGCGCGACCGCGATGCCCTCGAAGGGGTGGCGCGCGAACTCGCAGCGGCCGGTCGGCATGGGAAGGTGTTCGTCGTCGACGTCGCGGACTCCGCCGCCGTCGAGCGTGCCCGCGATGAAGTTCGCGACACGATGCCGAGCGTGCGCACGGTCGTGAACAATGCGGGTGCGGTAGTGCGCGGCGCCACGGCCGAGACCAGCGATGCCGATTGGCAGCGTGTAATGGCAGTCAACGCGAACGGCACGTTCTTTGTGACGCGAGCATTTCTCCCGGATCTGCTCACTCGGCAGGGGCCCGAGCACGGTCGCATCATCAATATTGCGTCGCGCGCGGGTCGCGAGGGGACACCTCTCCTCGCGGCCTATTGTGCCGCCAAGCATGCGGTCGTCGGATTCACGAGAGCGCTTGCCGCCGAGCTGGGTGCTGGTAAGGTTTCTGTGAATGCAGTGTGCCCCGGCAGTGTTGACACGCCCATGCTGCGATCCGGCCTCCCCGATGCGAGTCCAGACATGACTCCCGACGACATCGCACGCACGGTCGAGTTTCTCGCCGTGACCGCACCGCCCGCACTCACGGGCTCGTGCATCGACGTCTTCGGTTAACCAGAGCAGAAGGCGGACAGGGATCCACGATGCACGACATGCTGTCCCCACCGGACCACGATACGCTCGCCAACCTCCCGATCTTTCCGCTGGCGAACTGCGTGCTGTTGCCCGGCGGCCTCCTGCCTCTGCACGTGTTCGAGCCGCGCTATCGCGAGCTCGCCAGGGACTGCCTCGCCAGCCACCACTACATGGGCATTGCACGCCTGCGGCCCGGCTTCGAAGCCTCGTACCTCGGCCGGCCGCCGGTCTACGAGCGGTTCGGTGTCGGCAAGATCATCTGCAGCGAGGAGCTACCGGATGGGCACTTCGCGCTGTTGTTGCGCGGCGTCGCACGGGTCGAGATGTCGCGCGAGCTCGAGACCCATCACGCCTATCGCATGGTGGAAGCCAAGATCCTCGCGGACACCTCGCACGACCAGAACGACGCGTTCGATCACCATCGCGAGCTCGTCAAGCTCTGCGATCGCCTCGCCGAAGTGATCGAAGCAGGCGGTCCACAGCTTCGCGATCTGGTGCGTGCGTTCGAGAGCCCGGGCATGTGTGCCGATGCGATCGCCGCTGCGCTCGTGATGGATACCGATGCACGGCAGGAGCTGCTCGACGCTGTCGATCCGATGGTCCGAATCCAGCGCACGCTCGGCCACGTGAGCCACATGTTGTGCGAGCTCGCGCCGTGCAACAACGCAGTTAACTAACAAGCCGGGACGTGATCCCGGCTACTTCTTCTTCGCGAAATCGTAGCCTTCCCGACGCTTCGTTGCGGCACGCTTCTCGGCATCCGACTTTGCAGCGGTCTTCGAGCCAAGCTCGGTGATCCGGGTCTGGCCCGGCGAATTCAGCTTACCGAACCGCGTGTAGTACATGCTGCCGCGGACTTCGATCTCCCAGAATTTCTTCTCGCCGGTGTGGACAAGGCGAACGTTATAGTCGGCGTTGCCTTTGGCTTCGACGTCGGGCTCGGGCTCGGGCTCGTCGTCGACAGGTTCAGGCGCTTTCCTCGTCTTCGCGGGCTTCGCGAGCTTGGTCGCCGCGGGAGCAGCGTGAGCATCCTTCGCGATCGGAGCAGGCGTCTTCACGTCGACGCGCTCGCCGACGTAGCTCGGGAACCGCGGCACACCATCGTTCGAAAGCTCCTGGTAGCGGAACGTGATCACCGCACCGATCGCTGGCGGTACCTCGCGCTCGGCATCCGAGAACCCGGTGCCGACGTTGAAGCGAACGCCATCAGGAAGCTGGCAGCTCAGCGCGCCGAGGCGGCCCGTGTGCTTGCCTTTGCCTGCATCGTGGCCCACGACGGTGGCTTCGGCATCGTGGAACGTCTTGACCTTGAGCAAGGTGGTCGAGCGACCCGGGATGTACTTCGAGCCAGGCTGCCGCAGCATCAGGCCTTCGCCACCGAGCGCTTCGACGCGCTCGAGCTCGGACCGCAGGTGATCCATGCCAGCGCACACCACCTGCTCTAGCGACCGCGCGTGCGGAGCTTCGGCGCAGTTCATCACCTTCTTGATGTGCTCGAGCCGCGCTTCGAAGCCGCCCTTGGCTTCCGGCGCATCGAACACGACGTACGTGACTTGATTCCACTCGTCGGACTGCGCGCCCGAGCGGACGATGCTCGTCGTCTTCTGAAACATCTTCCGCCCGACCCACAGCTCGCCATCGAGCGTGTCCGCCGGGAGATCCGCGGTGAACCAAGCGGGCGCATAGAACTTGTTGCCGAGCCGCGAGGTGAAGGTCTCGCCGTCCCAGTACGCACGAATGCCGTCGAGTTTCTCGCTCATCAACCAACCCGTCGGATCGTGGTCGGTCTCCCACTTGTGCGCGAGCAACACCGGGGGAGCCTTGCCATCGGTCGTCGCCTTCGCGCTGCCGCCTCCCGTCGGGGCGCCCTTCGATGCGCCGCGAACCGGTGCGGCGTCACCTACCCGCGAGGTCTCGAACACGTCGCCGAGGTGCGCCCGCAGGTGCTTGCACGTGCGTGAATCGACCGGCGCGCCCTGGTTCTTCCATGCCGGACACGTGCACATGAAGACCTTGCCCTGACGGGTCAGCGTGTAGGTCGAGCTCGATCCTTGAACCTCGACCGAGTTGCCATCTTCGAGCGCCGCGCCTGCGTCTTCGTCGTCAGCCATGAGATGCGTGATTGTAGCTCAGGCTTTGTAGCCTTCGCTCGCGAGCATCTTCTTGAGCCGTTCATGCGCCTTCTTCGCGGCCTCGGGCGACGCGTAGGTCTCGATCGATTCCATCCGCACGGCCTTGCCGTCGATCGAGAGATAGGTCTCGACCTTGCGATTGCCCGCCTCGAGCACGAGCTTGTCGCCCGCGGGCCGAGCGGCAGGAAGTGCCGCTGCGAGCGCGGGCCTCGCGACAGGTTTCGCGACCTTCTTCGGCGCGGCTTCGGCCTCGTCGGCCTCGTCGCTCTCGTCGCTCTCGTCGCTCTCGTCGTCAGTCTTCTCGTCTTCGTCGTCGCTGCCGCCACCGCCCGCGTCGTTGTAGCCCTTCTTGCGCTTCTCGCGGACGAGCTTGTCGAACTCGGCTTGCGCCGCGGCCGGCGTCGCGAAGTCCTTGACCTGCGTCTGACCGGCCGAGCCGATCTTGCCGTAGTTGACGTACAGCGTCTTGCCCTCGACGCGCGCGCGCCAGAACTTGCTGGAAATGCCTTCTTCGAATTCGAGGTGGGTCGTCCACTCGCTCATGTTGCTTCTCCCGCGCTCCTAGCTGCGATCAGTTTGTCGACGCGCGCCATCAATTCGGTGCCGCGTGCGCGATCCGCCATCATCACAAACGCACACAAGCCCTTGAGTTGCTCGAATGTCTCGCCCTTGCCTGGCCGGCCGAGCTCGCGATTCTTGATCGCGGCACGAAGCTCGCGAACGCGCGTGCGAGCAACGCGCGCGAGCGGCCGACCTTCAGGCGCGGTGTTCACGATCATGCCGGTGAGTTGCTGGCGGGCGCCCGAGCGCATCACGCGAGTCTTCTTCGGATGGACCGTGAAGCCTTCGGCCTTCACGATCGCGCCGACCGCCTTCATGAGCGTGCCGATCTCCGCGGGCGCATCGCCGTGCCACGAGAACGCCAGATCATCGGCGTAGCGCGTGTAGCGCGCACCGAGCTTCGTCGCGAGTCCATCGAGCCGAGCGTCCAGGCGCAGGCACAACGCGTTCGTGATCGACGGGCTCGTCGGCGCTCCTTGCGGCAGCGAACGCGGACCGGTCGCGACGAAGTGAGTCTTGTCGTGCGTGACGATCTCTTGACGCGGCGACTCGGTGCAGATCAGCGCCATCAAGGTCGCGAGCTGCTCGCTCAACCCGGCACGTCGCAGGAGGCCCTTCACTCGGCGCCAGGTCACGGTCGGATAGAACTCCTTGATGTCGAACTTCATCAGCACGCGCGCACCGGCGTGGACGCGCGCGTTCGTGGCGATCGAGCGACCGACGAGGAAGCCGTGCGCCGCACCGTGCACCGGCAGATGCTCGGTGATCTCTTTCGCGATCCAGCGCTGCACGGCCTTCAAGTCCGGCTTCGGCGCGGAGATCAACCGCGGCGTGCCATCGCGCTTCGGCACGGTCCACCGCTTGTAATGCGTACCGGTGTCGACTTCGCGATGGAATGCGAACCAGCGCAGCTTCGGCACGGTCTGGCCGACCGCCTTCGCGAACGCATCGACATCGTTGATCGCGGGGAGGTTGTTCTCCTTCTGCTTACGCTCCGGATCCTCGGCGTCGAACCTGTCCACGTCCGCGGTGTCGTGCCACCACACGCCGGCACCGAGGTGCACGATGTGCGTCGCTTTGTACGAGGCCCACGCTCGCTTGTAGAGCTCGCGCCGCACGCGACGCTCTTCGTCACGCCGCGCCTTGTACGCCTTCTTCTCGCCTTCGCTGATCGTTCCCGCACCCGGATCGGCAAGACCCTGACGCGTGATCTCGGCATCGACCCATTCGCGAATGCCGCCGGCCGCGGCGACGTCGTCCCACCGCGGGATATCGGTCACTGGCTCAGACATCGATCACCGTAAAAAAAGCGGACCACTCGACAACGTTGTTACCACCCTCATGGGACACGGTAGGCTCACCGGTCTGCCGCGCCGGAGACACCTGGTCATCGTGCGCAAACCGCAGTGGTGTGGTTGGTCCAGCTGCGCACGATGACCAGGTGTCTCCGGCGCGAGCAGACCAAGAACAGCCTACCTTGTGGTGAATGGTTACTGGTTGTACCCGGACGGCGCGACGCCGCCCTCGTGCCGAAGCACAGGCTAACAACGTTGGCGAGTGATCCAAAAAAGTACTGCGCTCGAAAAAAGTGGAGGAGGGGTCGGTCTCGTTACCACCCTCATGGGACACGGTAGGCTCACCGGTCTGCAGCCCTAGGCGGTCACCGTCGATGAGCTCGAACCGCAGTGGTGTGGTTGGTCCAGCTGAGCTCATCGACGGTGACCGCCTAGGGCTAGCAGACCAAGAACAGCCTACCTTGTGGTGAATGGTTACTGGTTGTACCCGGACGGCGCGACGCCGCCCTCGTGCCGAAGCACAGGCTAACGAGACCAATCCCTCCTCCGAAACAACTGGCTCACCCAGGAGCGTCTTACTCCTGGGTTGCATCGAGATATCCTTTCGTCGCGAGATCCTCGAGCCGCGTAAAATACGCGGCCCTTGCTGCATCGATCGTTGCGAAACGTAACCGCTGCATGCGCGCCCTCGCATCCTCGGCCGTTCCCGGCCCGAACCGCGTGACGACATTGCGGCCGTCGAGCGACAAGCGATAGGTCTCCGCGCCCGCCTTCGTGCGGCGCAGCAACGTGCGGGTCTCCGCGGTGATCCGGGCACGACCTTCGGGCGTGAGCCGGTCCGCTTCGAGCCGCGCTTCCTCGCGCGCCAGGAGCACACGCAGCGCCACCATATGCTCGCAAGGGCCCTCCTTGATGCCAGCGCGACGGAACGCCGAGCACGTGCAGCTCGCGCCGGAGGTCTTGCCTTCACGATCGATCGTGAAGCCTGGATAGAACGTGCGATGCGCTTTGCTGTCGACAACTTGGCCCTCGATCGCGCGACCTTCGGGCGTCTCGGCAACCTTGGTCAACGTGACGGTACCGGGCCCCTGCAGCAGGCGATGCGCCGCGGCTTCGCGTGCATCGCGGAACTTGAGAGCCGTGGTCGGTAGCGCCTGTGCGAGCAGCGGCCGCGCGAACAGCTCGCCGGTTGCGAGATCGTGGCCGATACGGAGCTGCGCGAGTGCAGCGAGCACCGTGCGACGCACCTCGCCGCGTGACCGGCCGAGCTTGGTCGCCACGGCATCGAGCGTTGCGGGTTGCGCGAGGCAGGTCACGACCGCGTCGACGTTCTTCGCGTCGTCGTCGGCAGCGAGCAGATCGAACGTCGAGATACCGGCCCAGCCCGCATCGGTCCAACCCGAGAGCGCGAGCGAGAACGTCGCATCGCCAAGGTCGACCGAGTACAGCGCAGGCAAGCCTTGCCCTGCGACCGAGACCGTCACCGACTTCGCGTGCGGCAACACGCGCGCGAGCACGTTCAAGCGATTGCGACCCCACGTGCGGATCACGCGCGGCGCGGAGCCCGTGTAGACGCCACCGTTCCCGTGGACGACCAGGTCCCACGGCTCGAGCACCAGGCGTGGTCGCTCGCCGGGCACCAGCTCGTAGCGCAGCCCGCGCGGCGGCGCCTTCGCCTTGCGCATGCGCAGCGCGAGCAAGACGTTGTAGAGATCGACGGGCGAGAGCGTGAAGCGATCGGCTGCCAACAGCGATGCAGCCTGCATCTGGCCGAACGCGCGCAGCCACTTCACGGGCACCACGCGATTCGCCGCGAGCGGCGTCGCCGCGGGTGCGAACTCCAACGTCGTCGCGCGGTAGCTGCGAATTCGCGTGATCGCGGCAAAGGCCGCGGCATCGAGGTGTGCGAAGGTGGTGCCGTACGCGCGCCCCGTGTCCCCCGCGTGGTCGGCATCGACGAGTGCGCTCGGGCGCTTGAGCACGAGCTGCGCATAGGTCGATTCGTCCCGCGACAGCACTTCGAAGCGCAACGCGTCCGCGCCGATGCTGAGCACCGGATCGAGCGGATCGTCTTGCTTCGCGGCGACGCTGTACTGGAGCGCGAGGTACTCCTTCTGCGCGTCCCACACGGCCTTCGAGACGCCCTTGCCGCGCGCGATCAGGTACTGGAGATAGTCCGCGCGATCGTTGGCCTTGCGGCGGAGGTCTTTGCCGAGCACGTCGCCGACCGCGAGGAATGCATCGCGCGCGACCCCGGGACGATGCAGCCGTGCCGCGAGATGAGCGCCCGCGCGTTGACCGTCGGTCGCGATCGAGATCCGCATCGCGCCGTCGGCCGCAATCTTCACGATCGGTTCGGCGAACGCGACCGGAACCTCGAGCTTGTCGATCGCAGTGCTCACGAGCGATCACGCTCCATGATGGGCTTCATGATGGGCTTCATGATGGGCTTCATGATGGGCTTCATGATGGGCTTCATGACCGGCTCCATGATGGGCAAGCGCAGCATCGTCATCCGCTCCGATGCGACTTTGTCAGCGGCACACAGCCGCAACATCGTCATCCGCTTCGGCGCGGCGTGTTCGGCAGCGGCCTCGAGCTCGAGTGCGGCGAGCGCCAGATCGATGGGACTACTCATCGTCGTCCTCGTCTTCTTCGTCATCCTCGTCCTCGTCGTCGCGGCTCGTCGCTGCGAGCTGACGGCTCTTCGCGCAGAGGTTGCCCTCGGGATCGAGGTAGTAGATGAACTTCGCGAAGTCCATCTTGAAAGAGATCGGCGCGATGCGCTCCGCCTCGGTGCTGACCTTCTTGCCGGGCTGACGACGCGCGGTGCGATACACGCCGTCTTGCTTGACGTAATACATGTAGTCTTCTGAACGCTCGATGTTCAGAACTTCGAGCACACCGTCGTTGGTGTGGGTGGCAAGGTTGGACGTGTTCGGCGCGTCAGCGTCGCCGTCATCACTGTCATCACTGTCATCACCGCCATCGCCGCCATCGCCGCCATCGCCGCCATCGCCGCCATCGCCGCCATCGCCGCCATCGCTCGACGACGAGCCACCGCCACCCGGGCCGCCCTTGTCCTCGTTCTCGCCGTACTTCTTCTTCGTCTTCGCGCGGAGCAGGCGCTTGAGTGCCTTCCAAGCGGCGAGCCGGATCGGATCGGGCTGCGACTTGTCGCCGTGAATCTTATCGAGTTCGACCTCGGCCGCCTGACCACCGAGGCGACCGAGCGCCGCGATCGCGACGAGGCGGCTCGGATCATCGCCCGGTGCTTCGGCGACCGCGATCAACTGCCCGGTCCGATCGCGGCTCGTGATCGCGACGGCTGCGGCCCACGCACGCGTGTTGGGATCGGTGAGGAGTGGCTTTGCGAGCTGTGGCCACGCGAGCGCGACTAGCGGCAGGATCGTCGTCGCATCTGCACGCGCGCCGAGTCGCTGCACGGCGGAGCCGGCCTGTTGCGGTGCATGCGCCGCGACGGCATTCGTCGCGACCGCACGAACTTCGCGATCGCGGTCGCCGACCGCCTTTTGCAGCGTCGCGAGCGCCGTGCTGGACGATACCTTCGCGAGCACGATCGCGGCAGCGCGGCGGACCTCGCGCGGCACGCGGTCGCTCTCGGTCGCTGCGGTCGCTGGCGCTTCGACTGCACGCGCGGCGTCGAGCTGACCGGCCGCCCAGAGCGCCGCGTGCCACGCATGGGTCTCGTTCGCGAGCGCCTCGGGATTCTTGCGCGCAGCAGGCTCGGCGTCCCGCCAGCCCGCTTCACCGCGCTTCGCTGCAGCGGCCACCGCATCGGCGAGCGGCTTCGCGGCGGTGCCGGCGTAGCCCGCGATCCACGCAGCCTCTGCACGCGGTCGCGGGTCGGCGCCCCGGAGCGCAGCTTCGAGCTCGGCCTGCGGGAACGCCGCGCGCCGGATCAAGCCCTCGCGCAGCATCTGGCGGAGCTCGGCGCTCTTCACGCTGCCGAGGCGACCGACGAGCGTCGCGACATCACCCGCATTCGCGAGATAGCTCGCGGCGGGTGCACTGACGTTGTCGTACGGCGAGCCGAGCGCATACAGGCTGACGCGCGTGCGATCGCCGTGGAGGACTTTGGTGAGCGCGGTGACTGCCGCCGTACGCACACTCCAATCAGGATCGGCCAGCAGGTCCACGAGCACCGTCTCGCTCGAGGCCGCGGCGGCGAGCGAGAGCTGGGTGATCGCGTGGATCCGGATCTCGCTACGCGCTTCGCGATCACCCGCGACCGATTCGACGATGCCGAGCTGACCGGCGTAGCGCAGGCCGGTGAGGGCACGTTGCCGCACGGGGCCCGAGCCCGAGATCGCGAGCCGCTCGACACGCGCGCGGACCTCCGTCGCTTCGTCGCCGGTGAGACCCGGCAACAACCGACCGAGCGCTTCGACCGCGACTGGCGCGAGCGCACGCGTCGTATCGTCAGCATCGGGCAGCGGCTCGACGAGTGGCTCGATCTCGGCGAGTGCGCGACGATCACCGATCGCGCCGAGGGCGAGCAACGCGCGCTCGCGCTCCGGCGGCTCGCCGGCCTTGATCACGAGCAAGAGGGGCTGGAACGCTTCGGCGCGCTTCTTCGCGGCGAGGCCGAGGGCGGCGGGCAATACGAGCTCGCGACGGCCACCGCGCAGCGCGGCTTCGAGCGCGGCGAGCGTGGCATCGGGCACGTACTCCGCGCGCAACGCGAGCGCTTCGGCCGCCGCGGTGCGGACCTCGGCATCGCGGTCGCCTAGCAAGCGCTCGAGCACCGCTTCGGCGCCGCGGTCATCGACATTGCCGAGCGCCTCGGCGGTGCGTTTGCGCACGAGGGCGTTCGTGCTCCGTGCGATCGCGGCGAGGTGCGGCACCGCGAGTGCCTCGATGTAGCGAGCGCGTTCGCGGCCATCGGGCAGGACCTGCGGCCGCTTCGTGCGATCGACGAGGATCGCGAGGAGTGCATTGATCACTGGACCCGCGAGCTGATCGACCTCGCCCTGCTTGCCCGGCCACACCGCGACGAGCAAGCGGACGAGCGCCGGTGCACCGATCGGGTGGCGCAGCGTCGCGAGGGCGCTGATCAGCGCGTGCGGGGATAGCGTGGTCTCGGCAACGCCGTCCACTTCGTCGAGCCGCGCGCCGATCACTTCGGCGGCGTTGCCCGCGCTCGTGGCATTTCTAGCGAGACCGATCAGCGACGCGAGTGCTTCGGCGCCTTGCTCGTCCGAGCGCAAAAACGTTCCGAGCACGTCG
>Ga0209511_1000717_pt1 | contig 31672 bp, 28 predicted proteins | sample SSSSmetaG_FD_184141 | JGI IMG/M metagenome (GOLD analysis project Ga0209511, IMG submission 184141) | Glacier valley bacterial and archeal communities from Borup Fiord, Nunavut, Canada, to study Microbial Dark Matter (Phase II) - ​SSSS... | ecosystem: Environmental > Aquatic > Freshwater > Ice >... | reverse complement strand
TGGAGATATTGACGACGCCGAAAAAGAGATTGACTATTGGTTTGCCGATAACGAGTTGCACGATTACCAGTCCATGCACGAGAAGTTTACTAGGTAAACAGAATTGGTTTTCTGTTACAATATTCAATAGGGTACGCCTCGGTAGCTCAACTGGATAGAGCAGATCCGTCCTAAGGATAAGGTTGTAGGTTCAACTCCTGCCCGGGGTACCATATATTTATTAAGGGGTTAATATGACGAACGTAGTAACCAATGACAGGCCACAATTTAGTTTTGACGGTCAACGTGAGGATGAGGAATTATTATTCGTATTCCGACGTCATATAATCGCTATGCGCAAAGGCTTTTATTTACTGCTCGTTCCATTTGCTATAACTTCGGCGCCACCATTAATATGGCGATATAACCTAGAGTTATTTTTACTGCCAGTCGCCGGATTAATTATTGGTCTCTTGTTATTCACTTATCACTTTATATTATGGTATTTTACAATCTATATAGTCACCGACCAAAGGATTAGGCAGGTGACACAACGCGGATTTTTTGGGAAGGATGTGATTGACCTGCGACTATCCAAGGTTCAGAGCATAAGCTATAATATACCAGGGTTTAGTGGTGATATTTTTCATTTTGGCACTATAGTTATTCATACGTTTGTGGGTGATTTAGTAATCCATAATGTTGAGCAGCCTGTCAAAATCTATAATAAATTGCAAGACGCAGTAAATAATATCGCTGACAGCCAAGGAGAGTATGAAGAAGTTATTTCATAAGTTAACTAAGCGTAATAATTCGCCACCACCATCGCGCATCACTAGCGAGACGATAGATCAGCATCGTGAGCATATACTAGCGGGCGGAAGACGCTTTAAGTATCCAATTCAATATGCTAGGCATAAACTTGTTATTAATGCGATTATTATCAGTATTACTGCTGTTGTTATCGCCGTAGCTATCGGATGGTGGCAGTTGTACCCAGGCCAGAATACTAGTGATTTTATGTATCGCATAACCAGGGTTGTGCCGCTTCCAGTTGCTGTAGTTGATGGCCAATCCGTTCAATATAGTGATTATTTAATGGCATATCGTAGTTCTGTTTATTATCTCGAAAAGAAAGAACAGGTTAATCTCAAGACGGATGACGGCAAGAGGCAGATTGACTATATCAAGCAAAAGTCTATGCAAGGGGCCATAGAGGACGCTTATGCCGAAAAGTTGGCAAAAAAACTTGAGATTTCTATTAGCGGTGCTGAGTTAGAAACTTTCATTAAAGGCGATAGGCAGTCAGTTAACGGAGAGGTCTCGGAGCAGACGTATTATGCCGTTATTCTCGATTATTATAACTGGAGTCCAGATGAATATCGACATGTTACCGAGAATAAATTATTGCGCCAAAAAGTAGCTTACGCCATGGACAAGAATTCCCTAAAAGCTGCCGATAGTGTTAATGATATTACCCAAAAAGATCCTATTTCAGATTTTAAATCTATAGCATCTACAATATCTAGCCAGACCGGATTAAAGGTCACATACGGCGTATCTGGATGGGTGCCAAAAGCCAATCGTGACGGAGGTTTGGCGATTGAAGCTTCAAAGTTAAAGAAGCTTGAGGCGTCTTTCTCTATAAAGTCCACCAAAGGGGATGGATATTATGTCGTTAGACAGCTTGATATCAACTCCAATCAGGTAAGCTATGAATACATTAATATACCTTTGACTACTTTTACAAAATCTTTAGACGACGTTATCTCGAAAGGCAAAGTCCAGAAATATATCTCAATAGCCAATATCGCGAACTAACGAATAGCGTAAATCATAAAATCAAAGGAGAAAAAAGGCGATGTATGAATTACCAAGTCTAGCTTATGATTATGAAGCGCTGAGTAGGGCCATCAGCGGTGACATCATGAAGCTGCATCATGATAAGCACCATAAAACTTATGTTGATAAATTAAACCTAACGATTCAATCAGAACCCAGTTTGATGGGCTTCACGATCGATAACCTTTTCTCTAGACTTGAAGGTGTGCCAGAGGCGACTCGGAAGTCTATTTGTAACAATGGCGGCGGACACTATAATCATAGTTTATTTTGGCTGTGCATGTCGCCTAACGGTGGCGGCGAACCGGAGGGTGATTTGTTGAATCTTATTATTGCTAAATATGGTAGCTTTCAGCAGTTTGTAGACGAATTTACAACTCAAGCTCTAAGCGTGTTTGGCAGTGGATGGGTCTGGCTTCAGCCTAATGCTGACATTATTACAACACCAAATCAAGATAACCCCATCATATTAGGCCTTGATTCGCCCTTACTATGCTTGGACGTGTGGGAGCATGCTTATTATCTTGACTACAAGAATAAGCGTGACGATTATATTAAGGCTTGGTGGGGCATCGTGGATTGGAATGCTGCATCGATCAGGTATTCTGATTATCTTGAGCAGTAGACCGCAGTATCTTTTGAAGTTGTGTATACTAAATAGCGTATGAAATTATCTGATTACAGTTACGATTTACTAGAATCACTTATTGCAGATGTGCCGCCAAAGGTCAGGGGCACGTCACGCTTGTTGGTACTTAGTCGTCAGGACGGTTCAATAACTGATAAACATTATTCGGAAATTGCGGAACTTCTAGGGTCTGGCGATGTCTTAGTGCTAAACAGCACAAAGGTCATTAAGGCCCGGCTAAAAGCCATCAAAGACAACGGAGCTGTACGCGAATTAATTGTTCTCGAAAAGCATAGTTTCGACGACGACTGGCATAGGCACAGGGTTTTGTACCGACGTAAATTAAATGTTGGCGACAAGTTAACGGTAGGTGATGCAAAATTAATCGTTGAATAAATTCAAGGTGATGGGTTGGCCATAATAAGGAGCGATCACGACCTCTTGGAACTTACTGAAAGTTGTGGCGAGGTGCCGCTACCACCTTATATGCACCGTGATGCCACGACTGAAGACATCGAACGCTATCAGACAGTTTGGGCCAAAGAATGTGGTTCAGTCGCAGCGCCGACGGCTAGCTTGAATATGACTGATACTATTTTAGAGACCTTGCGGGTTAAGGGCGTGCAGATTATCTATCTTACTCTTCATGTCGGACTGGGGACTTTTTTACCGATTCGAACTGATAATATCGAAGATCACCACATGCACCAAGAGTACTTTGAGATACCAGCTGAAACCGTGTTGGCCATCCAGCAGGCTAAATCGACAGGTAAGCGAGTGATTGCGCTCGGTACTACTGTAGCTAGGACGCTCGAGTATTCATTTGATATGTTGAATCAAGCTCCGTCGGATCATTCGGGTGAAGCAGACATATTTATTTATCCGGGATATAGATTCAAAGTTATTGACGGCTTGATGACTAACTATCATGCCCCAAAAAGTACAGTTTTAATGCTAACAGCCGCATTCGCGGGTTGGGACAAGCTTTTGCCGGCTTATAATCACGCAATTGCAGAAAAATATCACTTCTTTAGCTATGGTGATTCAATGCTGATATTATAGATGAGAAATGAAATCATTAACTTTTTCTGTAACTAACAAACTTGAAGGCACCTTGGCTCGAACGGGTATCATTAAAACACCTCACGGAGTCATCGAAACCCCGGCTTTTATTGTTGGTGGTACTCAAGCTACGGTAAAAACTTTAACACCAGAACAAGTTGCAGCACTCGGTGGTCAGTCGGTGCTCGTTAACGCCTACCATCTAATGCTTCGCCCTAGAGCTGAATTAATTGCCGCTGCCGGTGGTGTCCATAAATTTATGAACTGGGATCGACCAATTTTTTCTGATAGTGGCGGATTCCAAGTCTTTTCACTTGGGATGGCATATAAAAAAGGTATCGATGCTATTAGCCATAGCTCAAAAGGTGATGCGTCGCAGGCTGTTAATTCAAAGTCCCAGCTAACGAAGGTTACTGATGATGGTGTTCATTTTAGGTCACACCTAAACGGCGATAAGCTATTCATGACGCCCGAAAGTTCAATGGAAGTCCAGCATTTAATTGCCGCCGATATTCATATGTGTTTTGATGAATTAACGTCACCACTAGCCGGGCGGGATGTTATCGAAAAGGCTATGAATAGGACTCATGTCTGGGCCGAGCGTTGTCTCGTTAGGCATGATGAGCTAAATGACGAGCACTCTAAAAAAGGAAGTAATCAGCAGGCTCTATATGGCGTGGTCCAGGGCGCACGTGAAGAGGACTTGCGCAAAAAAAGTGCCATCTTTTTAGGTCAACGTAATTTTGATGGCTATGGTATTGGCGGTGTTTTTGAGCCAGAAGAAATTTCAAATACCGTTAAGTGGGTTAACGAAATACTACCCGATGACAAGCCGCGTCACCTGTTGGGGATGGGCTCACAGCCGGCCGACCTCTTTTTGGGGGTCCAATATGGTATCGATACATTCGATTGCGTAGCGCCAACTAGGCAGGCTAGAAACGGTGCACTGTTTACCTATGATGGTCGAATAAATATCAAAAATGGGGGATTCAAAACTGATTTTAAACCTATTGATGCGGATTGCGACTGCTATACTTGCCAGAATTACACGCGAGCCTATATTCACCACCTGATGAAGGCAGACGAAATTCTTGGGCTAACACTAGCCAGCATCCACAACGAAAGATTCGTCGTTCGGACTGTCGACGCAATAAGAGAAAGTGTCAAAGACGGCAGTTTTTTTGAATACAAAAAGTTATTTCTTGAACGTTATTACGGTGTTGATGATGCAAAAAAGTTCATTATTTAAGAATTTACCCGAAGCTCCGGTATCTACGTAAAATAAATAGTCCACCAGATGGTGAACAATTTATTTTGGCGGGCTCGGCCGGATTTGAACCGGTGATCTCCTCCGTGACAGGGAGGCGTGATAACCCCTTCACTACGAGCCCGTATATTGTGTGAACTTTAGGTATTTTAGCAGTTTTTATCCTGCAGTGCAACAGAGTAGTGGCGTTTATTTTGTGCTACCGGGGTGCTATAATAATCTACGATCAACTGAGTGCCGCTGTAGCTCAGCTGGTAGAGCGGCGCTTTCGTAAAGCGTAGGTCTCCGGTTCAAATCCGGACAGCGGCTCCATTTATTAATTTTATGGTATCTGTACATATGAAGACAATCATCAAAGAGTCATTTAAAAAACTTATCGCCGACAGGTATCTTTTGATATTAATTGCGGTAATAATTTTGCTAGCTATCAGTCTATCTGTTGCAATCGGTCTGTCGATTCATCCCAGCGAGCTGCAACTAGTGTCTCACTATTCGGCATTCGGCATAACGCATTTATATCGTGACCAGTGGTTTTATCTGTTGGTATTTATAGCCTTTGAGCTGATTGTTGCGGCAATGCACTCCGTAATATCAGTTAAACTACTAGTTACAAAGGGGCATTCGATTGCCGTTGTTTTTGCTTGGTTCGGTATTAGTATTCTATTACTCGGCTGGGTAACAGCTTCAGCTGTATTGAATATATGGACACCTTTGTAGTCGTATGATTGATCTCGAAATTCCAATAGGCAAACGTACCTTAAAATATCGCCTGTTCGAGATGCTGCCGGCCTTCTTGAGCTATGGGGCGTTAGTCCTGTTGGTGCTACTGTCGTTAATAAGCCCAACTTTAGCCGCTATCTATCTGCTCGTCGTCATAATTACTCTACTTGTAAAAGCTGTCGGTATAGCGTTTCATACAATTCAGGGCCATAACAGGCTAGTGGCAGCTCAAAAGGTGGACTGGAAAAGTCGTTTAGCTGATCTTGAGAATCCGCAAGATTCCTATGAGACGATGATACACAGACGATCAAAAATGTTTGGATCGTTTGCACATATCGAGAATCTTCGTTTAATTGCCGCCGATTCGAGTGCTTTCCCGAAACCATCACAGATATATAATGCGATTATTATCGCCACTTATAATGAGTCATATGATGTTCTGGCGCCAACCATTCAGTCCATACTCTCAAGCACCTACGATAATAGAAAAATCATCTTAACCTTGGCCTATGAAGCGCGGGGCGGAGAGACGACTAAACAAACGGCTTTGAAGCTACAGAAGGAATTTGGCAATAGATTTTACGCCTTTCATCTAGTAGAACATCCAGATGGCCTCCCGGGCGAAGTTGTAGGTAAGGGCGGTAACATCACTCACGCTGGGCGTTTTTTGAAGAAATGGCTGAACGAAGAGGGCATTGCCTCTAAGAACGTCATTATCACCACGCTAGATTCGGATAATAGGCCCTTTCCATCATATTTTGACTATGCAACCTATGAATTCATTGTTCACGAGGATCGTAAGCACCTATCTTTCCAGCCTATCTGTTTGTTCTTTAGCAACATTTGGGACGCTCCCGCCCCTATGCGAGTTATTGCGACTGGTAATTCATTCTGGAATATTATCAGCTCGATGCGACCCCACACCTTACGCAATTTTGCTTCACATTCTCAGCCGATGGACGCGCTGGAAGAGATGGACTTCTGGAGTACTCGTACGATCGTAGAAGACGGCCATCAGTATTGGCGCAGCTATTTCTATTTTGGCGGCAATTACACCGTTCTACCAATCTACGTTCCAATCTACCAAGACGCAGTATTAAGTGATACTTTCTTTAAAACCCTAAAAGCACAGTTCATACAGTTACGTAGGTGGGCTTATGGCGCGTCTGACGTTCCATATGTGGCCGATAGGATATTTAGGCGTAATCGTAACGTGCCGTTGGCTGGAGGCCTTGCGAGGCTCCTAAGGCTCATTGACGGCCACATAACGCTGGCAAGTGTATCCATCTTAGTCGCTGTCGGTGGTTGGGTCCCGTTATTAGTTAATAGTGAAGCGGCGCGTAGTGTTTCGGCGCATCAGTTGCCAGATGTTGTTAGTATGATTCAACAGGTGGCCTTGGTCGGGCTTTTTATCACGGTATTTCTGGCCTTCAAGATGTTACCGCCTCGCCCAGAGCGCTATAAGCGCACTCGAACCTACGGTATGATTGCACAGTGGGTTTTGATGCCATTTACGGCCATACTATATAGCTCAACCGCAGCTCTATACTCACAGGGGAGATTGTTTCTTGGCCGCTATTTGGATAAGTTTGACGTAACAGATAAGGCTACTCATCAAACGGTCGCCCTTGCTAAGCGACAATCCAAAAGGCATATCATCGGTCGTAAGACTAAATAATCTAATCACAAACAAACAGCCCTTGTCGCGATAACAAGGGCTGTTTTTATATAAGGATAATGATCAAAAGATATGTTAAATAGTACGTATGCGCGTCTCGCGCTTTAGCTGTTGTAGCGTTTTATCATACTCAAAACCCAATACAAAACGTTCGAGTTTTGAAGTGCTATTGGCGATTTGAATCTGTTGTGGCTGGTTCATGCATACATATTAGCATAAACACCATATATTGTCAATGGAACAGTCATTCAACTAATATACTAACTGTGATATATATAATCGTCGACATCACGAAAACCCCAGGTGGAAAACTTAAGTGGAAAGTGGGTAACTGGCATATAAAAAACTCATCGCTTGAATGCGATGAGTTTGAGGATCGGTTTGGTGGGTCCTAGAGGATTCGAACCTCTCACCTCCACAACGTCAATGTGGCGCTCTAGCCAAATGAGCTAAGGACCCGTGCCTTATAGGATACCAAAATAGGGGTGGCGGCGCAACAATATGGTATTATTATATGTGAACGCTGACGTAATCTAACTAATTACCGAGTTCCGTGGGAGTGGTAATGTACGAAACGTTACCTCACGAGCGTCCGCCTACTAGCGGAAAGTCCGGTGGAACCGCCCTAATCAATGGGTCCGAGACATGCAATAGACATATTTAACCTTATTAACTGGGATTAAATGTAGACATTGCATGTTTTTATTTATTAAAAAAAGGAGTTTAACTATGAACGACGATCGACTACACGTAATGCGACACGGTTTAGCCCATATTACGGCTGCGGCAGTAAAGAGACTATGGCCCGAAGCTAAATTCGGAGTTGGTCCAGTGGTGGATGACGGGTTCTATTATGATATCGACCTTGGTGATACTAAAATTTCCGAAGCTAACTTTCCCAAGATAGAAAAAGAAATGCGCGGACTTATTAAATTTGGTGATTCTTTCGAGCAATCTGAAGTGCCGATAGATGAAGCGATTTCTTGGGCAAAGGAAAACAATCAGCCATACAAAGAGGAATTATTAAATGACATAAAGCGATCCGGCACGACTGTCGCTAAAGATATTAATGTTGATGAGCTTGGAGTGGCGACCGATGGCAAATCAGCCGTCGAAAGTGTCACATTCTTTAAGAACGGTGGTTTTATGGATTTATGCCGTGGCCCACACCTTGCGAATACTAAGGACGTCACCGGCGTATTCAAGTTAATGCGCGTCGCAGGTGCTTATTGGCGCGGTAATGAGAAAAACCCACAGATGCAGCGTCTTTATGGCGTCGCCTTTGCTTCTCAGACTGAATTAGACCAATATATTGAGCGACTAGAACAAGCTAAACTTCGCGACCACCGCCGGCTTGGAAAGGAGCTCGATATATATACCACTTCCCAATTAGTCGGAACTGGCTTACCAATGTTTACACCCCGTGGAACGGTGTTGCGTGACGTTTTGTCGAATTATTCTAATCAGATACGAGTCGGTTATGGGTTTGAAAAAGTCTGGACTCCAAATATTACCAAAACTGACTTATATAAAAAGTCCGGCCATTGGGATAAATTCGGCGAAGAGCTATTTTTGGTTACTAGCCAAGAGACAGATGACAAGATGGCCTTAAAGCCTATGAACTGCCCACATCATGCTCAGATTTATGCCAGCCGACCACGAAGTTATCGTGATTTGCCAATACGCTATCTTGAAACGACAACTGTTTATCGTGACGAAAAAACAGGTGAGCTTGGTGGCCTTGATCGCGTCCGATCAATCACTCAGGATGATAGCCACGTATTTTGTAGCCCAGATCAAGTTGAAGCTGAAGTAAGTAGTTTAATGGCGACTGCTCGCGAGCTATATTCAACCGTTGCTATGAAACTTCGAGTACGACTATCATACCGAGATGAAAGTGACTCCTACCTAGGTGATAAATCGCTTTGGCAATCAGCCCAAGCGCAGTTGAAATCTGCCGTACTGGCAAATAATCTGGATTATTTCGAAGAAGAAGGCGAAGCTGCTTTTTACGGCCCTAAAATTGACTTCATGGCCACCGATGCTATCGGTCGCGAGCATCAGCTGGCTACAGTTCAGTTAGATTTTGTCCAACCGGGCCGTTTTGGACTACAGTACACCGATAATGAAGGTAATATTCAAACTCCATTGATGATTCACTGTGCCATCTTGGGCTCGATTGAGCGTTTTTTGAGTGTATTCATCGAGCATACCGCTGGCTGGTTCCCATTCTGGACAGCGCCTGAGCAAGTTCGCATCTTGACGATCAACGATACGGTCTTGGATTACGTTGACGAAATCAAAACTATTCTTGGCGGCATAACTCTTATGGAGCCGGTGAAATACAACGAAATTAGGTATAAAGTCGATGATCGCAACGAGTCGCTAGGTAAAAAGATTCGCGAAGCAACAACTTGGAAAATACCAGTTCAGTTAATTATTGGTCAACAAGATAAAGATTCCCGACAAGTTAGCGTAAGGACGCAATCTGGTGAAGAAAAAATTCCACTTGATGGTCTGAGCGAGTACATAAAAGGAATTTCTTAGTGGCGCAGAAACATTTTCGAATTGGCTTTGATCTAGACGATGTGCTTCTGGGAACGGCTGATGTCGTAACGTCATTGTATAGCGATAAGTACGGAGCAGACGTTACGCGCGACGATTGGTATGACTATGAATCCATAGACAAGACTTGGCAGGTTGGGACTAAAACGCAGCTTAACAGTCGGTTGATAAATTTAAATTACTCCGATGATTACGTTAACGTCGTGAAAGCGCTCCGTGATTCACAGCGTGTTTTGCGAGACTTAAAGGACGCCGGACACACACTGTCGTTGGTTACTGGCAGACCTGAAAGCTCCCGCATTAAAACCTATACAGTTTTAAGTAGATTATTTTCAGGTGTTTTTAGTAACGAAGATTTATATTTTACTGATCATTACAACCATGATGGCCACAAGAGTTCGAAAGCCGATGTTGCTGTACGTCTTGGGCTGACGCATTTTATTGATGACTTAATTGAGCATGCCGATATAGTTGCCGCAGAGGGTATAAAAACAATCCTTTTCAGCGATAATTATAAATGGAACCAAACGGCAGCTAAAGAGGGTATTATAAGATTAAACAGTTGGCAAGAAATTGAAAAGTTTTTTTATGATGAGCAACAACGAATCTAATTTTCGTCAAAATATTGAGCAGCTTATGGCTCAGTTGCCTCAGGGTATGGTCACGACTTATGGTGATCTGGCGGCAATGTCCGGGCACGCATATGCCGCTCAGGCAGTCGGTGGGATTGCTCACCACGGTGATCCAGAATTACCGTGGCATAGGCTAGTCAACCGATTCGGCGGGTTAGCTTCTGGTTATCCGTTTCCTCCTGGTGGCCGAGAGGGTCAAGCCGAAAACTTAGCCGCCGAAGGCATAACTACTACAAACCACATCATTGATAACTTCGAATCGCTTAGGTGGAAGCCATGATCTCAGAATCTAACGACTGTCGACTGCCTCTCGTCGTTATTGTCGGCCCGACTGCTAGCGGTAAGACTTCGCTTTCAATTGAATTAGCCAAAAAGTTTAACGGTGAGATCATCAGCGCTGATTCTCGAGCTATCTATAAAGGTATGGATATCGGTACTGCCAAGCCAAGTCTAGCCGAACAATCTAGTGTGCCGCACTGGGGTTTGGATTTAGTAGAGCCGAGTGAATACTTTTCTGCCTCGGATTTTAAAAATTATGCTGATCAAAAAATCACTGAAATTAGGTCCCGTGGTCACATACCATTTCTAGTCGGAGGCACCGGCCTGTATGTCGACGCGGTTGTCTTTGATTATCAATTCGGACCACCTGCCGACATAAAACAAAGGTTAAGCTTACAACAGCTGACATTGGATGAATTGTATGAGTATTGCAAAAAAAACAACGTAATTCTGCCGGAAAATTATAAAAACAAACGTTATGTAATACGGGCTATAGAGAACAAAGGCGTTGATACTCAAAAAATAGATAAACCTTTAGACCAAACTATCATTGTTGGAATTGCAACAGATAGAGCTATTTTGCATCAAAGAATTGAGCAAAGATCCGAACAATTATTTGAGGATGGTGTGGTCAATGAGGCAAAGATGTTGGGCGATAATTATGGTTGGGGCAGTGAGGCTATGAAGTCAAATATCTACCCATTGGTTCATTCATACCTAGATGGTGGGATGACCTTAGATGAGGCTAAGGCGAAGTATATTACATTAGATTATCGGCTTGCTAAGCGCCAGATGACATGGCTGCGTCGTAATAAGTTTATACATTGGTTTTCCCTAATTGATGCAAAAGTATATTTGACAGATCAACTCGCCATCCGTCGGTAACCGTGATATTATTAGAGTAAGAAAGTTGTCCGGAGAAATATATGATTGACGCACTATTTGGTTCGAAAACGCGCGTAAAGCTGCTGCATCTTTTCCTGAACAATCCAGGTCAGTCTTTTTTCGTGCGTGAAATCACCCGCAAGATAGATGAACAGATAAATTCAGTCAGACGTGAGCTATCTAATATGCTTGAAGTGGGGATTATCACTAGTGATAGCGCCGACAATAAACTATATTACCAAGTTAACCAGCGTTATGAATATTATGTGCCGCTCAGGGCTATATTCGGAAATACTCCAGTTAGCGCTAAGTCAGAAGCACTTAAGGCCGATGATATCTCTAACGAAAAATATGCTTCAATATTACGAGAGATAACTGGTCTAAGGCTAGCAATTTTCACAGGCGTGCTAGTTACAGGTTCTAATACAGCTATAGATATACTATTAGTCGGTAACGTAGCTCCAGCTAAGGTTAAGGCTCTTGTGAAGTATATCGAGAAGAACGAGGGTCGCGAGATTAATTATAGTGTGCTACCATATGACGAGTTTTACTATAGGTTGAGCGTCCGTGATAGGTTTATCATTGAGATTCTAAATGGTAAACACAATGTTATTATCGATAAAGATAATGTTATAAATAAAGAATAGCGGAGAGATTAAGAATATGTTTGAAATTGAATATAAAGGTGCCAATTCTGTAATTATCAGTACTAAAAAGGCCAAACTTGTCGTTGATCCAAAATTATCAATCGTTGGCCTAAAAGACTTATCTACAAAAGGTGCGGTTGAGCTGGTCACCGAATCCCGGTTTGCGGTCAAAAACCCTGAAACTAGTCTATTGATTGATGGTCCAGGCGAATACGGTGTTGCCGATTTTCATATTCGCGGAGTACCCGTTAGGCGTAATTTAGACAGTGAGACAGAAGGTCTAGTCTCTACTATGTATCGGGTTGAAATTGGTGAGGCTCGTATTGGAATTATTGGTAATATTTACGAAAAACCAACAGATGAGCAACTTGAAGAGCTAGGTTTGCTCGATATTGTTATTATTCCAGTTGGCGGTGGTGGCTACACCCTCGATGCGGTTGGTGCTGCTAGCGTTGTGCGAATGATTGGTCCCAAGATTGTAATTCCTATTCATCATAGCGATAAGTTCCTAAAGTATGAAGTACCTCAGGACGATTTGAAGCTCTTTATCGCAGAATTAGGCGCACCAGTTGAAGTCACGGCAAAGTATAAGTCTAAACAGCCCTCGATTGCTCCGGCTCCATTGTCAGTTATTGAACTTACACGTAGTTAGTCTTAGCTAGGTGTAAGAATAATTTAAACCCCCTCGCAAGTGAGGGGGTTTAAATTATTCAATTTAGGCTTTTTCAGACGATAATGCCTTTTTTCTTGAGGGTGCGTATTGCTTGAGTACAAAGTACCATCGTTACTTTTTGGCCATCAACTTCAAATGTTTTCTTCTGAAGATTAGGTTTAAAGACGCGATTTGTGCGACGCAAAGAAAAACTCACATTGTGACCAAATTGTTTGCCTTTTCCAGTTAATTCGCAACGTGCTACCATAATATTATTTCCACTTATTTTTAACAATCTTCATCAGTATAGTGCTTTTTACCCCGTACGTCAAGAGAGGAAGTGGGGCTGTCTGCTAATTACCCCGAGCTGGTATACTAGAGACTATGAATATTGATATTGTTTACATAGTGATTGTTATTGGGGTTATTCTCGTTTCGATGACCTTTCACGAGGCGATGCACGCCTTCGCGGCCTACTGGCTAGGAGATGACACGGCAAGATTAGAGGGCAGATTAACGCTTAATCCAATCAAACACATTGATCCTTTTTTGACTATTCTATTGCCATTGATGTTGGCCCTTTCGGGTGCACCGATATTTGGTGGTGCCAAGCCAGTGCTCTTTAACCCTAATAATGTGCGATGGGGCGAATGGGGTGCGGCACTAGTCGCCCTAGCCGGCCCGATTGCAAATTTTTTATTAGCGTTTGTGATTTTCGGTATTTGGGTATTAGCTGGAGCCCCCAGTCAGGGTTTATGGGGACAAATATTTGTCACTGCCGTGTCCGTTAATTTAGGCTTCTTTATTTTCAATATGATTCCGATTCCACCACTAGATGGCTCGAGGGTTCTTTACGCCCTCGCCCCTGAGTTTGCTAGGCGAGGGATGGAGGCGATGGAGCGCTTCGGTATAATAATTGTCTTCGCAATTATCTTATTGGCAGGCTCTGCCTTCGGTACGTTTATTATGGCGGCGATAAACTTTTTTGTATTGGTATTTGCTCGCGTCTTCGGTCTTTAGGATGTTATAATAGAGGTGTCCCGGGGTGAGCCTAGGCGTATATGATTTTCCTGAATATCATGTAGATAGGGAACTTTAATGATTCATCTCTTAGGAGGTGCTTTGCGAGATCCCACCTTGCCTTTACGGTAGGGAATATCGTGCGTCGACGGCGATCCTTGGGACATTTTTCGAACTTATAGTATATCTTTGGTATAATTGTTAATGGCAGTTTATTAGGTGATCGCCCCGTGCTCTAACGAGTACGGAGAGGAAAGTCCGGGCAGCATAGGGCATGACAGTCGCTAACGGCGACCGGGGGTGACCCTAGGGAAAGTGCCACAGAAACGAGACTACCTAATTTATTAGGAAAAGATGAAACGAGTGGGGTAAGAGCCCACAGCATATCATGGCGACATGACATGGAGGTAAACCCTGTCTGCTGCAAGGAGATCTGCATAAAGGGCGGCTCGTCCGCAGGTCGATATCCGCTTGACTTGGTAGGCAACTGCTAGGCTAGATAGATGATCACTCACGACAGAACCCGGCTTATCGATAGACTGCCAACTAAAAATAACCACCCGTTGGGATGGTTATTTTTAGTTGAAGCTTAATTAGGTTAAAAAACTGTTATTTTGCTTCTTTGACGATTTCAGCAAAAGCCTTTGGCTCTTTGACTGCAAGTTCAGACAGAATCTTTCGGTCAATTTGAATATCGGCTTTTTTAAGACCGGCAATAAATTTACCGTAAGTTGTACCAAGCTCACGAGCGGCTGCGTTGATACGTGTTATCCATAGGCCACGTAGGTCTCGTTTTTTGTTACGACGATCGCGGTAGGCGTAAGATAGGGCCTTGATGACTGCCTGTTTGGCGAGTCGGTATGATCTAGTTCGGTCATGTTGCATGCCCTTAACTAGTTTTAACATCTTTTTGTGCTTAGCACTGGCTGTGACGCCTCGTTTGACTCGCATAATTTGTCTCCTTTAAATTCCTAATGCTCGTTTAACATTTTTCGCAGCTGCACCAGTAACGATAGCAGTGGTATTGATAGCTCGTTTGCGGCTTTTGCTTTTCTTGGCAAGCATGTGATTTCCAAATGCTCGGCGTCGCGTTAGTTTACCAGTGCTGGTAATCTTGATGCGCTTCGCAGTCGCTTTGTGGGTTTTCATCTTTGGCATTATTTACTCCTTATTACTATACTCAGATTGCGTCCAGCCATCTGGGGTTTTTGCTCTAATATCGCATCTTCTTCAAGCTGGGCAATTATTCGGTCAATCATTGCGTATCCAAGTTCTTGGTGGGCCATTTCGCGTCCACGAAAGAAAATTAGAATCTTTACTTTATGGCCAACACTCAGGAATTCTCGGATTTTACGAAGCTTGATTTCTAAATCATTTGCTCCAATCTTTAATCCCATGCGCATTTGCTTTAGCTCAACTGCCTTGGCGTGCTTCCGATTCTTCTGCTGCTCTTTCATTTTTTGATATTGGTACTTACCCCAATCAACAACTTTTGCAACAGGTGGGCTTGCACCTGGGGAGATTTCAATAAGATCAACTCCGGCATCTTCGGCAATTTTTAGTGCTTCCGATAGACTCATGACTCCCAGCTGGTCGCCGTCTGGTCCGATAACACGTAACTGCTCAGCCTTGATTTCTTGGTTTATACGGATTGATTTACTGATCTTTTGTCTCCTTGATTGAATATCTTGACAGATGAGCGTTTACTCGGTAGTTATTCTAACAGATATGCAACAGTAGTTCAAGTGCTACTGCCCACGATATTGTAAAGCTTCGCCAATATGTTCTATCAATATGTCTTTTCGCCGGCCAGATCGGCAATCGTTCTGGCTACCTTGATAACTTTAAAATAACTGCGAGCACCAAGTTTAAGTCGATCGGATGCCGCTAAAAGCAGAGTCTTGGCTTCGTCAGAAAGTGGGGCATGTTTTTTAATGTCTCTATTCGATAAGGAAGAGTTGTAATTTATACTATGAATATATCTTTTATTTTGAATACAAATAGCTTTATTTATCGAATCCATAGCTGTCAAATGTTGAGAAAAAATCAACGACTCAGGGCTTAATAATGACTCGTTGGATACTCTTGAGACATTTATTACTAAGTCAATTCGGTCCATTAACGGCCCAGATAATCGCTTTTGATAGACTAATATTTGTGAGCTTGTACATGAACATTCCTTGGTATTGTCGCCAAAATATCCACAAGGACAAGGGTTCATTGTGGCTACCAACATAAAATAAGCCGGATAGGTGACATGGGCGTTGGCTCTACTAACGTCTATTTTTTTATCTTCCAGTGGCTGCCGTAATGCTTCTAGCGTCGCCCTCGGATATTCAGGTAGTTCGTCCAAAAATAATACTCCGGTATGTGCCAAGCTTATTTCTCCGGGTTTTGGTCGATTTCCTCCACCGACGATAGATACCATGCTGGCCGTATGGTGTGGCGACCTAAAGGGTCTGTCGTTTATTATTTCACTATCGACTTTTCCGGCAAGGCTGTGTATCTTGGTGGCCGCTATTTTTTCTTCTGGCGTCAGGTCTGGTAATAGGTTAGACAATGCCCTGGCTAGCATCGTCTTGCCCGCTACAGGCGTTCCAGACAGTAAAATGTTGAGACCGGCCGCAGCTATAATCAAGGCACGCTTGGCCTGCTGCTGGCCTTTTAAGTCATCCAATAGGGGAGGTGTCAGACGGCGTTTTGTCGGATTCGTTAAAGTTGTCGATTCGTAAGGGGGTATAATTGATTCTTGTTTTAAATGTAAAAACAGCTGCTTAATAGAGACTACGCCGAATATCTCTATATCATCTATAAGTCTGGCCTGGGCCACGTTCTCAATAGGCAAATAGACGCGTTTAAATCCAGCTTGTTTTTGCCATCTGGGTGATATTAACAGCCCCCTTGATTGGCCGAAGATTGCCATCTAGCGCTAATTCACCGGCAAATACCGCACCATCTAGTTTCGTTTGCTGGAGCTGACCACTTACGCACAAGATTGACAAGGCTATTAGTAGGTCATAGTGCGCACCGTCTTTGGGTAGCTCGGCGGGAGCTAAATTGATTGTTATGCGTTTTTTCGGGAACTCCAGTAAGGAGTTGGATATAACGCTACGTACTCGCTCCCTGGCCTCATCAATAGCTTTATTTCCCAGGTCCTACAATCTGAAGCGGACGGTAGGGCTTTCGTGGCGTCGCTTTCGACCTCGACGATAGATCCATCGAATCCAATTGGTGCAACTGTTATTACTCGAGCAACCATAAGTATTATTATTAAATCACGACTAGCAAATGTGTGCAAATTATGTTAGTATCAAGGTGTTACGTTGGGGCTGACTATAGCTTTCGACGAAAGGATTTTAACAGATTATTTTGCAAGTCGAAGGTACTCGTTAAGTACACATTTTAATTGCAACATTTATTGCAAAAGCAAAAAACTTCGTAGCTGAGACTGCATCTGGCCTTGCCAGTGCTTTCCAGTCACCAGTTCTAGCAACAGCTCGGGTTTAAATCCAAGCCATCGTATCGGCCAGGCGACATAGAGTCGGTTCGGTGTTATAAGTATGTCGATTACCGTTTTAATGGGGAGCAACGTTGAAATGGGACATCATATTGCGCGACAAATAGGGCATTTTTCGTTTGGCTTTCAGCCTTAGGAGTCGTAAATAGTTAAGTTGAACTAAACTTGTAGATAAATAGTTTGTTACCTTTCGGACCGGGGTGCGATTCCCCGCAGCTCCACCAATTGACTTAATCAATACCCACCAATAGGTGGGTATTTTTAAATAAAAAAACAACCGCCTGCGAGGAACGGTTGTTTTCATTGTGGAGTTTTTGATTGTCTGTTTGTTTTGGGCTTCTGTATAAGTTTTTTATTCAGGAGCTACCCCTATAGTAAGACTATAAAGCGCTTGTGTCAATAACATTTTTAAAAAACATCGAGTAAAAAATACTACGTGTGGATAAGCTGCATGGCTAAAAAATATACATTATTTAACGTACCAGGGCTACGGTTTTGATTGTAGCTAAATAGCGCTGCGATGTGAGCTGGATAATTCGCAAAAAAGAAGGTATTGGAATTATTGATAATTGAGTCTAAGCATAGTCAGGAATGCGATTATTAATATTTTAAACATTAAATAATTTTATCTATCATCAATTTTTAAAATTGATGATAGATAATCCAGGATTTTGTTAAATATTTATAATCAAATATTTGAATCTCTATACTTAGATAGGGCAGTGATCTATATATATGCGGATTTTAAAACGACTAACTTAATTGCAGAAATTAAAATTACGAAATCGCCATTTAAGCCGATAATATATCATAAAACACACCGATGACGTTACGATTTTAGGTCCAAATATATTGCTTATAGTATTTATGACAATGTTGTCAATATGTATAATTACTATTTGCGTATCTATAAAAGTACATAATTTATTAGCAAAAGGTTTTAAATACATCAAAATTGCAAATATGTTTATTGACCTAATATAAAGCTTGTGCTATGATATTTTTAGGTTTTACAAAAAACAAAAAGAACAGTTTAAATCACCTTAACAACTCAAAAAAGATTACTGACCGACCTTTTGACGGAAATTCGGTGACGACACCAAGTACATATTGAGTGGCCTGTATTTGCAGACTACACAGTCGTATTGTAGCTGGCGTCGCCGATGCTCCGCCAAACGGCGTGAGTGCGTACATAAGTACCAAATTATTTCGCCGTATTTAATACGATGAAGGATATTTGCGGAACATGCACAAGAGACATATGCCCCGATAATTATCGGAGCGGTCAGTGTCTAACAGCCTGCAGCGGTAGGTTGCCCGTGGTTCACACGCTCAATTTTAAATATATGGCGTTTGCTGCAACCCGAGCATTAAGATCTGTCGCTCAGGCTTGTTTCCATCTCTTAGAATATAATGATATAGTTTTATGTGACAATGTTTAAAATTATTATTTCAACGACTACTATTATCAGCTTTGTTCTATTAATCATTTTACTAAATGTCACGGCGCCAGTTACAGCTGGCCCTTTTGGTATCTTGGCTATTTTCTTTTTCATGTATCTCTTGTTTATGGGGCTAACGACATATTTTATATACGGAGCCAGCCGTGTGATAGCGCACCTTTCGACGGCCCTTATAGCGAGAAAGCCATTTGAAGTGTTAACTCTCAAGCGTTCATACTACTTCTCGACTATTATAGCCGCAGCTCCGATTATGCTGATTGGGCTGCAATCTGTTGGTTCGGTCAATATCTACGAGGTCTTGCTGGTTGTAATTTTTGTCTTTATCGGGTGCTTGTACATTTCAAAAAGAGTTAATTAGATTTGTTGTCATAAGCTTGTTCTTAACATGATATAATTACAGATATGAAACCAGAGACTCCAACTCCTCAACTAAGCCCAGAGCAGGCGCCTGCGAAATATCTGCCTAGTGTTGAGCTTACTCCGGGTCTAACTAGCCCCGAGTCGGGTCTTAATAGCGGTCCAGAGCGCAATGAGCAAAAGGCAGATATGACGGCTATTATGGCAGATGTAAATCTGACAACGACGCTTCCAGCCCCTGTTATTAACGAATCTAGTGTTGCTGATAATACAACTCTTGGTATTAGCCCATTGACGGCTAATGATGATGATTTGATTGAAAAAGAATGGGTAGATAAAGCCAAGAAAATCGTTACCGATACGCAGAATGATCCACATCAAAGAGAGAAGGAAGTCAGTAGGCTTCAAGTTGATTATATTAAAAAACGCTTTGGGAGGGAGCTAGGCGTTGCTGAATAAGTAATCGCCCGGACTTGTTGTATTGATATGGTAAGCTTCTTAATCACAGTATTCATTATTTTAACCATCGGCGCAGCGCTATCTGTATTTATCTATATGCAGTATAGGAAAACGATGCGAGAAGCTAAAAATTATGAGAGAGGTCTCAAAATGGTGCCTATGTATATCCACATACCGCCCTCTAGTGATGACCTTGAAGCAAACGGCCGCGATGAACGCGATATAACCGAAGAGGTCCTGTCGCAGGCCCAGGTGATGTATAACATTATAGCGAGCACTGCGCTAAAGGGCTTCAAAAGCCGAATATATGGACAGAGGCATATATCTTTCGAGATAATAGTTCACGAGAGCTTAGTGCACTATTATGCAATCGTTCCTGCGGTTTTGACTGACGTTGTTCGACAGGCCATAGCCGCAGCCTATCCTTCCGCCAGGCTAGAGGAGGTTGAAGAACATAACATATTCAACCAAGCCGGCAAAATAAGTGGCACTATTGGTGGTGAGTTTACATTAAAGAAGAGCTATGTTTATCCGATAGCCACCTATCAGGAGTCAAAGCGTGATGCTGCCAGGGCCTTGTTGAACGCTCTTTCGACGGCAACTCGTGATGATGGCGTAGCTATACAGATAATGATGAGACCGGCAACTGAAAGCTGGGCGAAGAATTCAATATATACAGCAAATAAGATAAAAAAAGACAAAGGCGTTAAATCCTCTGGTTTGGGTGATATATTCAAGCCAAAGAATTTGATGGAAGCCTTATGGAAACCGCCTGAGGCAAAAGACGTCAAGTCTGAGGATAAACAACTTTCTTCATTGGAGCAGGGGCTAGTCGAAGCAATCGAAGAGAAGACGCGACATCCAGGATACGAGGTTCTAATTCGCGTTGTTGTTTCGTCTAATGTAGCCGCTAAGTCGCAAGCCTTACTTAAGAATATTATTGCCTCATTCTCACTATTTGATTCGCCAACTAATAACGGTTTTAAATTTAGCATTTCAAAGGATATCGAAGAGCTAGTTACGGCTTATATTTTTCGTTTTTTCCCACAATCTGTGACTCAAAACATCCTAAACAGTGTCGAGCTTGCTACTCTTTTCCACTTACCGAATCAAAACAGTATTCCAACTTCGCAGGTTCAAAGGCAAATGGCCAAACAAGTTGACGGACCAGTTGAAGTTATGGACGAGGGGTTCTTGCTTGGATACAATGAGTTTCGAGGAATTAAGAAGCAGATTAGACTGAGCACGAACGATCGTCGTCGTCACACATATTTCGTTGGACAAACCGGCACAGGAAAATCAGTATTACTTGAGAATTTAGCCTACCAGGATATGATGGACGGCCGCGGCTTTGCTTTTATAGATCCGCACGGTGATTCTGCCGAAAAGATATTAGGGATGGTTCCCAAAGAGAGGGTTGAGGATGTAATCTATTTTAGTCCAGGTGATATGGAAAACCCTATTGGACTGAACTTATTTGAATTTGATACCCAAGACCAACGTGATTTCTTGATTCAAGAGGCAATTGCCATGCTGTATCGCCTATACGATCCAGGACATACCGGAATTATCGGTCCGCGATACGAACATTGGTTCCGTAATGCCGCCCTTACCATCATGAGCGACCCTAATGGATCGACATTTATTGATGTACCGCAGGTATTTAATGACCAGTCTTTTACTGATGAGAAATTAAAATACGTAACTGATCGCACAGTGCTTGATTTCTGGAACAAAGAGATGGCTCAGACAAGTGAAGCTAATAAGTCGGAAGTTTTAGGTTGGTTCGTGAGTAAATTCGGTGCCTTTCTATCTAACGAGATGATGCGTAACGTACTTGGTCAAACAAAGAGTGGCTTTAATATGCGTGAAATTATGGATAATAAAAAAATATTAATCGTCAACTTATCTAAAGGCCTAACTGGCGAGCTAAACTCGCAACTGTTGGGTATGATATTTATCATGAAGTTTCAGGCAGCGGCGATGGGGCGGTCTAACATGCCGGAGGATGAGCGCGAAGACTTTGCGTTGTATGTAGATGAGTTTCAAAACTTCGCAACTGATTCATTCGCAACAATTCTATCTGAAGCCAGGAAGTACCGCCTGAATCTAGTGCTTGCTAACCAGTTCATGACTCAGCTAACGGATAATATTAGAGAAGCAGTTATTGGTAACGTCGGTACTATTATCAGCGGGCGAGTCGGTATTACTGATGCCGAGATTCTGCAGAAGAAGTTTGCTCCAACGTTTGACGCTGAGGATTTAACTAAATTACCTAATTACCAGACGATATCGTCGGTAATGATAAACGGCGTTCCATCTGCTGCATTTAGTATGTCGCTAGTACCTCCAATGGGTAAGTCTAACCCGCAGCTACAGGACGCGCTCAAGAAGCTCTCTGCGGCCAAGTATGGTCGACCGCGGGCACAAGTCGAGAAGGAAATATTTGCTCGCCTAGGGGCTGGTGACGCCGCCAAGAGGGCAAAGTTAGATGCCATGAAGAAGCTTCAACAAGAGCATGTTGCTAAATCGGTTCCGGCCGGTCAGACGGGTGCCCCTACTGCCAGTAGCGGCTCGTCCTTCTTGGATGAGTGGCTTGCAAAACGGCAGCAAATATCTACAGCACCAGTTAGCGTAACTACACCTAAAACAGCGCCCATATCGCGATTGGTAGATGATAAAGTCGCCCCAGTTACGGTACAGAAAGACGAACTTCATATTCGAGAGAACAATGGGTCTGATGACGAAGTATCAATAAAACTTCGATAATTAGATGAGCTAAGGTCTAGATTTAAAATTTTTTGCCAGTGAATAGAATGCGCATGTAATCGTAGACTATACCGATTAGCCATCCGACGATAAAGGCGGCGATTGTTTCGAACCCAGATAGGGCATAGCCGATTGTTTTGGCGACAGTATATGTTAATAAGGTTAGTATGAACGCCGAGAACGCTCCGGCCAGGATGGCGTTGGGGCGCGCAATAGTATTACCTAAAACTTCGCTAGTCTTTTCTATAGTCTTATTATGAATAACTTTGCTAAACGCACGACTAACGGCTGGTAGCTCATTTTGAACTTGCTTCATCGTATGCTTGTAGCTTTTGTCTCGCTGGCTTTTGTTGATCGGTCCGCGGCGTGGTGATGAAGATGGAGCCCTTGACTCCTTCTCTTTGCCGCCAGATTCAACACTTATGGCAGTTTCTAAGGCTTCTACGCGAGCCTTTTCGGCACGAGCCTCTACATCTCTAGGTGATAGCTCAACTGACGCCTCTGGGCCGTTACTAAGTTTTTCAAGCTGTTCTGCAGCTGTTTTTTGCGTTTCATTGCCGCGTTCTTGGTTGTTTTGAAATTGTTCTTGGTTTCCACTCATTATTACTTACTCCCTAGGAATTGTTAAATTGTGCCCGTAGTAACATCGCGGCGTATTAGATAAACTTCTTTCTTAACTTGGCGTGTCCGTGCATAGAAGTATGTCGTAATTGATAAAACTATGCCTGCGAATATCAAATTTTCAGTTGGGCCAGTTTTAGGTAGTTCCTGTGCGACTTGTTCGATTATTTTTGGCGTCGGACAGTTGACATTGGTGTTTACTGAATTACCGAACGTATTAGACATAGTACAGTCATATGACGTGGGGTCGCTTGCGCCATTTGCCGTTGCCGGAATTGTATCAAGCAATCTCAAGACGAACGTTCTAGATTGTTTCTCCTTGGGGCCTAAAGTTACATCGGGCCATGATAATATTCTCGTAGTTTCATTCAATGTGCCACCGCCGGCGTCCGTTAGCTTTGAATATTCTAATACATCTTCAAGATTATCTTCTAGCTTCACAGAGGTAGAAATTAATCCTGTATTTTCTATAGAGACGGTATAGCTTATCCGGTCGCTCATATTAGCAGTGACCGTTGATGCCTCAACGAAGCCTCGAGATGTGTTGGTGGCAGTCTTTGACTTAACTATGTTAGGGATGCATGATTGATCATCAATCCAAAGTGTTTCATTGCCGGGGCATGGCTTGCAATTTTTATCATCAGCTAGGAGTTTTGGGTTTAAGACGCATTTTAGGACTGGGGGAGGAGTAGGCTTAACCGGTACTGGCGGAGGAGTAGGCCTAACCGGTACTGGCGGAGGGATAGATGGATTTTTAACTGTTACTAAGTTGCCACAAGATTGCATTATGGCAAACCACCCCATCGTTTTTGAGTGTCCGACCCAGCCAGAGACACTTCTATTGGCACTAGTCCATAATTTCAGCGGTCTAGAATAGACAGTTGTTACTTTTTGGCCCTTAGAGTTCGTTATAGTGTGTTGTCTTTCGCCCTGAGCATAGCTGAATCTAGAAGAAAATCCCCAGGAAAGTTTTTCGCCAGTCTTCCAAGACGTGAATTTTGCTGAAGCGATTTCTGCCCTGGTAATACCTACATAGTTCATAACATCACGCAAATGCTTCGTGTTTGAGTCGTATGGCGATAAGAAATTGTTCAATGAAGAACCGATACCACCGTTGACCATGTCGGTCGAGCTTGAGGCATTCGCCGATTCAGATGGCTGTAAAACCGCGAGAGACTGAACGACAAGTGCAAGGGCGACGAATATCAGTCCTAGCCGTCTGGTTGTCTCCTCTTTGCGTAATCTTTTTGCGTAAAATCCGAGCTGTCCTACGAGTGCAGGGCTAAAGGGTAGATTGGATACAATTTTTCTAAACATAATTTTATTTTTTTTGTTTTTTTAGGTATACCTCTTGCCTGTAATTTTAGCATAATAAATATGTTCAGTACAATAGCTTGAGTGAACACAATTTATTCGTTATAATGGTACCATTGTAAATACCTATAATAGTCTGAAACGGATGAGGGAGTTGGTAGTGGTTAAACAAAAAATTGATAATTCTTATGACGGGGCGCAAATTCAAGTACTCGAAGGGCTAGATCCTGTTCGCAAAAGACCGGGAATGTATATTGGTAGTACTGGTTATGATGGTATCCATCATCTAATTAAGGAAATCGCCGATAACTCTATCGATGAGGCCATCGCCGGTTATGCTACGAAAATTAACATCACTCTACTTAAAGATGGTGCTGCAAGGGTCGAGGACAATGGTCGCGGTATCCCTGTTGACAAACACCCTAAAACCGGTAAAAGCTCACTTGAAACGGCATTAACCATATTGCACGCCGGCGGAAAATTCGGCGGTGGTGGATATAAAGTATCTTCTGGTTTGCACGGTGTAGGTTCGAGCGTTGTAAACGCTTTATCTACGCATCTTATTGCTGAAGTAGTCAGAGATGGTCAGCTATACCATATGGAATTTGAAAAAGGTATTGTAAAAGGTCAATTGCAAAAATTAGGAAAAACTGATCGACCCCAAGGTACGACAATTACTTTCTATCCTGATCCAACGATATTCAAAGAGACAATAGAATTTGACTATAAATGGGTTGTAAATTATTTAAGACATCAAGCCTACCTAACTAAGGGAGTGTACGTTTCGGTATTAGATGAACGCACCGATGAACGCCAGGCATTTTATTTTGAAGGTGGTATTCAGAGTTACGTTAAACACCTTAACGTAGGCAAAGACGTACTAACTAGCAATATCTTCTATGTTGAGAAGCGGGTTGAAGAAGCTATGGTTGAGATTGCCGTGCAATACAATGATTCTTTCGTTGAGACCGTTAAGCCATTCGCAAATAACGTCCTAACGTTAGACGGCGGAACACATTTAGTAGGTTTTCGATCGGCATTAACGCGCACTATTAATGACTACGCTCGTAAAAGTGGCTTGTTAAAGGAAAAAGAAGATAACCTTACTGGCGATGATATTCGCGAAGGCCTAACTGCCGTCATACTTGTCGGTCTACCCGACCCTCAGTTTGAAGGCCAGACGAAGAATAAGCTTGGTAACCCTGAAGTACGACGTTATGTCGAGCAGGTGATGAACGAATATTTCTCATACTACCTAGATGAGAACCCAAACGTTGCGAAAGGAATTGTCGGCAAGGCACTTCTGGCTGCCAGGGCTCGAAAGGCCGCTAGAGCAGCTCGCGATAATGTTATTCGTAAAGGTGCGCTTGATGGCCTTAGTCTTCCGGGCAAGTTGTCTGATTGCTCAAGCAAGAATCCGGCAGAGTCAGAACTCTACATCGTAGAGGGTGATTCCGCTGGTGGATCAGCAAAGTCTGGTCGAGACAGCAAGACTCAGGCCATCCTGCCACTAAGGGGCAAGGTCTTGAATGTCGAACGTGCACGGCTTGACCGCATGCTCGGAAATAACGAAATTGTTAGCTTGATCAAGGCTATGGGTGTCGGTATTAGTGACCAGTTCGAAATTTCAGGCCTCCGATATCACCGCATCATCATTATGACCGATGCTGATGTCGACGGTAGCCATATTGCAACGCTTCTGTTGACGTTTTTCTTCCGCTATATGCGTGAAGTCGTCGACGGTGGCTATATCTACTTAGCTAAGCCGCCACTTTTCTTGATGAAAGTCGGCACTAAAAAGTATTATGCTTATAGTGATGAGGAGCGCGATCTGATAGTTAAGCGTCTAATATCAGAACGGATAGAAAAAGGCGTTAAAGTTGATGCTGAAGCCGACTTAATGAAACAAGCCGGTGTTACATTGCTACAGCGCTATAAGGGTCTTGGTGAAATGGATGCCGATCAGCTTTGGGACACAACGATGAGTCCAGAGAATCGCGTTTTGATTCAAGTCCGAGTAGAGGATGCCGAAAGGGCGGATGCTATCTTTACAAAATTGATGGGTGATCAAGTTGATTTAAGAAAAAGTTTTATACAAGGCCGTGCGAAATCACTTAGTCTTGAGGAGTTGGATATTTAGTTATGGATGATGACAAGAACATACCAGTTGAAGGTGAAGTTGTGCAGCTAGCGACACATTCGCGTGTTGTAGAAAAAGAGACGATTGAAGATGTTATGGAGAGCAATTTCCTACGCTATTCGATGAGCGTGATTATTGATCGCGCCTTACCTGATGTACGTGACGGCCTAAAGCCTGTTCATCGTCGAATTCTTTATTCGATGGGCGAGCAAGGCTTGAGACCGGGTAGTAAATTTACTAAATCGGCACGTATTGTCGGTGACGTCATGGGTAAGTATCACCCCCACGGTGATTCAGCGATTTATGACTCTATGGTCCGTTTGGCTCAAAATTGGACAATGCGCTATACGCTTGTTAATGGACAAGGTAACTTTGGCTCAATGGACGGTGACCCTGCAGCCGCTTCTCGTTATACGGAAGCTCGACTTGATAAGGCCGGTAATGAGTTACTAGTTGATCTAGACAAAGATACTGTTGATTTTAGAGATAACTACGATGGTTCAGAACGGGAACCTGTAGTCCTTCCTGCAAAACTACCCAACCTGTTGCTAAACGGACAAATCGGTATTGCCGTCGGTATGGCAACAAGTATTCCTTCACATAACTTATGCGAATTGGTTGATGCAACGATTCATCTTATTGATAATCCTGAGACTACGACGCTAGACGATCTATTGAAATACGTGAAGGGTCCAGATTTCGCAACCGGAGCAATAGTTTACGGTGGCGCCCCAATGCGTCAAGCGTATCAGACTGGCCGTGGAAGTGTTGTAATTCGTGCCGTTGCTGCTATTGAAGAAACGAAAAAAGGACGCAGTCAAATTGTCATAACAGAGATGCCTTTTGCTGTAAATAAAGCAACACTTATCGAAAGAATTGCCGAACTGGTAAAAGACAAGAAGCTTACATCGATTAGCGATCTTCGCGACGAAAGTGCTCGTGGAACGGTTCGAGTAGTGGTTGAGCTGAAAAAGGATGCTTATCCAAAGAAAGTTCTTAATCAGCTTTACAAGATGACGTCCCTACAGACTAGTTTCCATTACAATATGCTAGCTTTGATCGACGGAATTCAACCACGTATTCTTGGTATCCAGGAGATTTTGAGTGAGTTTGTTAAGCATCGTCAAATAGTTGTTCGTCGACGTACCGAGTTCGAGCTTCGTAAGGCGCAAGAACGAGCTCATATTCTCGAGGGTTATAAGATAGCCTTAGACCATATTGACGAAGTTATTAAGACAATTCGAGCCAGCCGAACAAGCGAAGATGCGGAAGCTGCTTTGATCGAGAAGTTCAAACTATCTTCGATTCAAGCTAAGGCTATCCTAGCTATGCAATTGCGACGCCTAACCGGTCTCGAGCGCGAAGCAATTGAGAATGAACTGAGAGAATTGTCTGAATTGATAGCCAAATTGGAGGCGATACTCGCTGACGAGCACGAGGTTCTCCGTATTATCAAGACCGAACTGCTAGAGATGAAAGAGAAGTACGGCGACGAAAGACGAAGCCAAATGATAAATTATGAATTAGGTAAGTTTAGCGATGAGGAGCTGATTCCCGAAGAGGATAGCGTTATCCTTCTAACGGCAGAGAACTACATCAAACGAACGCTTGTTAGTGAATATCATCGCCAGCACAGAGGCGGTAAGGGCAAAAAGGGCATGACTATTAAGGCTGAAGATATTATCGATCAGCTAGTTCCCGCCAGCACGCATGATTATCTGCTGTTCTTTACTAATAAGGGCCGAATATTCCGACTTAAGGCCTATGAAGTTCCAGCCGCTAGCCTTGCAACTAGAGGTGTAGCCGCTGTAAATCTATTACAACTTCAGCCAGAAGAGAAAATAACGTCGATCATCCGTCATGAAAAGGGCGCAAGTGATGAAGGCTACCTATTTATGACTACAACTAAAGGAACCATTAAGAAGACTCCTTTGAAAGATTACGCCAATATTCGTACAAATGGTTTGATAGCAATCAAGCTTGATGATGGGGACGAGTTGAAATGGATTCAGAAGACTAACGGCGATGATGACGTGATTATATCGACATCTGCCGGTCAGGCAATTCGATTTAACGAAAAAGACGCTCGTCCAATGGGACGTTCGGCTCGCGGCGTACGTGGTGTTAGGTTACGACCAAACGACCAAGTCGTCGGTATGGATATCGTTGATGACAATCGAAAACTATTAGTGATTAGCGAAAATGGCTACGGCAAGGCGACTAAGGTCTCAAACTTCCCATCACATAAACGTGGCGGAGTAGGCATTAAGGCGGCAGTCGTCACATCTAAGACGGGACCGATTATTGCGGTTCACACTTTAGAGCCTGAAGCATACGAAGTCCTGCTTATTTCTAGCGGCGGCCAAGCCATAAGAGTAGGCTTGAAGGACATTCCAACTCTCGGCAGAACAACGCAAGGTGTCCGAATCATGCGTATGCGTGAAGGTGATAGAGTTGCATCACTTGGATTAATGCCAGAGCAAGATCAACAGGTCAAAGATATAGACGAGGCGGTATAGGTTTATGGGGATTGAGATTATTTCACCGTATCTGATCACAATCCTCACAGCCTGGCTTGCGGCCCATGCGATTAAGTACATTATTAGTTTAGCAAAAAATGAAAAACTCACGCTTAGGGCATATCTGTTTATGTCCGGCGGCATGCCAAGTGGACACAGCGCCACTGTGGTGGCTATGCTGACGGTTATTGGGCTCCGAGACGGTACTAACTCAGGTCTCTTCGGTTTGGCGCTATTGTTCGCTCTGATAACCATGTACGATGCCATGAAGGTCCGTCGTTCTTCCGGAGAACAAGGAGCGGCTATACACAAACTGATTAAAGAGAACAAGAGCGAGATTGAATTACCTCGCGCCGCCAAGGGTCATACCCCGTTGGAAGTCGCATTAGGAGCGATATTGGGAGCAGTGGTAGGCCTAGTTGTATTTTTATCAACGACATAAATACAAATTACCCTTGACTACCGTATGAGTTGTGCGCTATGATTGGTAACAATCTGGTCGCACACATTTGGTGAAACAACGTGGAGTTGTAACAGATTAATCGAACTTTAACAATTTAGTTGTGCAAATCATCGTCAGTTTATATTGAGTATATGATTGTACCGATTTATCGGTACATCTTTTTATGGAGAGTTTGATCCTGGCTCAGGATGAATGCTGGCGGCGCGCCTAACACATGCAAGTCGAGCGGTAACAGGGGTAATTTATTACCTGCTGACGAGCGGCGGACGGCTGAGTAACGCGTGGGAACGTACCCCAAAGTGAGGAATAACCGCCCGAAAGGGTGGCTAATGCCGCATGTGATCTTCGGATTAAAGGATTTATCCGCTTTGGGAACGGCCTGCGTATGATTAGATAGTTGGTGAGGTAAAGGCTCACCAAGTCTACGATCATTAACTGGTCTGAGAGGATGATCAGTCAGACTGGAACTGAGACACGGTCCAGACTCCTACGGGAGGCAGCAGTGAGGAATCTTCCACAATGGGCGAAAGCCTGATGGAGCGACGCCGCGTGCAGGATGAAGGCCTTAGGGTCGTAAACTGCTTTTATAAGTGAAGAATATGACGGTAACTTATGAATAAGCACCGGCTAACTACGTGCCAGCAGCCGCGGTCATACGTAGGGTGCAAGCATTATCCGGAGTGACTGGGCGTAAAGAGTTGCGTAGGTGGTTTGTTAAGTGAATAGTGAAATCTGGTGGCTCAACCACACAGACTATTATTCAAACTGGCAAACTCGAGAGTAGCAGAGGTAACTGGAATTTCTAGTGTAGGAGTGAAATCCGTAGATATTAGAAGGAACACCAATGGCGTAGGCAGGTTACTAGGCTATTTCTGACACTGAGGCACGAAAGCGTGGGGAGCGAACCGGATTAGATACCCGGGTAGTCCACGCCGTAAACTATGGATACTAGCTGTTGGAGGTATCGACCCCTTCAGTAGCGAAGCTAACGCGTTAAGTATCCCGCCTGTGGAGTACGGTCGCAAGACTAAAACATAAAGGAATTGACGGGGACCCGCACAAGCGGTGGAGCGTGTTCTTTAATTCGACGATAAACGAAGAACCTTACCAGGGTTTGACATCCTTGGAATTTCTGTGAAAGCAGAAAGTGCCTTCGGGAACCAAGTGACAGGTGATGCATGGCCGTCGTCAGCTCGTGTCGTGAGATGTTTGGTTAAGTCCATCAACGAGCGCAACCCTTGTGGACAGTTGTATTTTTCTGTTCAAACTGCCCCGGTAACGGGGAGGAAGGAGGGGACGACGTCTGGTCAGTATTTCCCTTACACCCTGGGCTAGAAACGCGCTACAATGGCTGGTACAATGCGCAGCGAAGTCGCGAGACGGAGCAAATCGCATCAAAACCAGTCCCAGTTCGGATTGTAGGCTGAAACTCGCCTGCATGAAGTTGGAATCGCTAGTAATCGCAGATCAGCATGCTGCGGTGAATACGTTCCCGGGTCTTGTACACACCGCCCGTCAAACCATGAAAGTCACCAACACCCGAAGTCCGATTAGTCGGCCTAAGGTGGGGGGGATGATTGGGGTTAAGTCGTAACAAGGTATCCGTACCGGAAGGTGCGGATGGATTACCTCCTTTCTAGGGAGAGTTATGCCAGCAATACGAGTAATCTATTGCTGAAGCTAGGTCGGTCTTGTTATTGTGTTGAGCTTACATAATAACGCAGTTCCAGATTTATCTGGAACAAGACTAAGTTCGAACAAATCTTGACTTAGATATGACGATGATTGCACAACTAAATTGTTAATACAGAGTACCTCTGGCGAAAGCCGGAGGTACTTTAGTTTCATGAAGATGCTTTAACCTTGCTCGTAACACTTGCGACAACTAGTTATCTGTTATAGAATGGGTTAAGTTCGCGGTCAATGTGGGGCATTAGCTCAGTTGGTTAGAGCACCTGCTTTGCAAGCAGGGGGTCGTCGGTTCGAATCCGACATGCTCCACCACATGGGGTAGAACGGGCGAAAGTCCGAACTACTCCACCAAGAACTCAAGGAAAACCCTACGAATTGGGGGCGATTAGCTCAGCTGGTTAGAGCGCGTCACTGATAATGACGAGGTCGGAGGTTCAAGTCCCTCATCGCCCACCAAATAAAAACCCACTCTTTGTGAGTGGATTTTTATTTGGTAAGTGTT
>Ga0209511_1000716_pt1 | contig 31727 bp, 23 predicted proteins | sample SSSSmetaG_FD_184141 | JGI IMG/M metagenome (GOLD analysis project Ga0209511, IMG submission 184141) | Glacier valley bacterial and archeal communities from Borup Fiord, Nunavut, Canada, to study Microbial Dark Matter (Phase II) - ​SSSS... | ecosystem: Environmental > Aquatic > Freshwater > Ice >... | reverse complement strand
TATGGATTCATCTGAGGTTGTACCAGAGGTTTTTTACACCTTGCATCCAGAGCAACTTGACGTTCAGTTGCTCTGGATGCAAGGTCCACTGGGGTTCGGGGGTGTAGCCCCCGATTATGCTATTTTTCTGCCATTTGAATTTACTTTGACAAACCAGAACTTACCTTGGCAATTAACCAAACGAGGACAGACGCAATATTTTTTAGATACTGCGTCTGTCCTCATATATTTTTGATCTGACTTTATTTATCTCGAAAGTGTTTTTGACATATCAAAGAGGTATTGGTCAATATCCTTCGTCATTGCCAATGCTTCTGCAATATCATAGTCAACAAATTCACCATGCTTATAAGCAATGATACGGTTAGTAGCTCCTGCATATAATAAATCCACTGCCTTTGAACCCATAGCGGAAGCATATACTCTATCCTTTGCTGTTGGGCTACCGCCTCTCTGTGCATGTCCAATAATCGTTGCTCTAGTTTCCATCCCTGTTGCTGCTTCTATTCTTTTTGCCATACCATAAGAATCACCAATGCCCTCTGCATTAATAATAATATGGTGTTTCTTACCCAACTTACGTTTCGCAATAATATTGTCAATAATGCGTTGTTCATTGTGATCATAACGTTCTGTAATCAAGATATCTTCTGCTCCATTGGCAATTCCACACCATAGTGCAATATACCCTGCATTTCTACCCATAACCTCAATAACGCTGCATCTTTCATGAGAGGTAGAAGTATCTCTTACTTTGTCAATGGTTTGCATTGCAGTATTAACTGCAGTATCAAAGCCAATCGTATAATCAGTGCAAGTAATATCCAAATCGATTGTGCCTGGAATTCCTACTGTATTCACACCTCTCTCTGCAAGTCTTGCTGCTCCCTTAAAAGAACCATCTCCACCAATAACAACTAAGCCATCAATATTATGCTTCTTACAAATTGCAGCTCCTTTATCTTGTCCTTCTGATGTCATAAATTCAGCACAACGAGCGGTATAAAGAATCGTACCACCTCTTTGAATTGTATCTGCAACACATCTTCCATCCATATCAATAATATCTTCTTCTAATAATCCCATGTATCCTCTACGGATACCTTTTACATTAAGACCTCTTGCTAATCCCGCTCTTACCACTGCTCTGATTGCGGCATTCATACCTGGCGCATCGCCACCGCTTGTCAAAATTCCGATTGTTTTCACTTTATTAACCATTACTTTACCTCCACTAAGTACGACTCTAATAGCTAAATCGTTTTATTTTAATACTTTTCTTTCAGTTTTTCAATACTCTTTTCTTTAACAATTATATTTTCTTCTTTATAAATCGCAACTAGTTTGTCAATAAGCTCTTTTTCAGCCTTAATATTTCTACTTTTTGGAAGTTGCTTTATCACCTTTTCACATTCACAGTAGATAAAGACCGTATCATTTCCGTCATAATCGCTTAACATCGAATATAATGTTTGTTCATTATTCACGAAAGTCTCTTTATTCGGATATTTTATCCACACTTCTTGCGATATACTGTCAAATGAAGTGATTTCCTGACAAATTAGCTTCGCAGCCTTCTCTTCTTCCGCTGTTACCTTACCACGGATGAATACCTTATTATCGACTTCTAATAAGTGCTTATATTTTTCATAATCCCTTGGAAATATAATCACTTCCACTACGCCAAACAAATCCTCTAATGTAATAAATGCCATCATACTATTACTTCTTGTGGTTTTAATTGTCTTACTAGTAATCATTCCACCAATCGTCTGTGTCTCACTATCTACTACAATTGCCTTATTGGTTTCCTCATCAAGCAAAAAGTCGGTCGATTTTGCTGTTGCATTATTCTTAATTCGCTCCAAATAAGCTTCCAGAGGATGTCCACTTACATAAATTCCTAATACCTCTTTTTCTAGTGACAAGAGTTGCTCTTTGCTATATTCACTTACCTCCGGTAGAGAAAGATCATATTCATGCTTATCTTCTTCCTCGGCAAAATCAAATAGTGTCATTTGTCCGGTTAATGCCTTTTTCTTATCTGCACCAATCTGATCTAATATCTGTACATAACTCATCATGAGTTGCCTTCTGTTATCATGCAAGCTGCTAAATGCGCCTGACTTTATGAAACTTTCTACCGTTCTCTTATTGACTTCCTTTCCAGAAAGTCTTGTTGCAAAGTCTCTTAAATTCAGATATTTACCATTTTCTTCTCTTTCTGCTACCACAGCATCAATGACCGGTCTTCCAAGGCCCTTAATTGCAGAAAGACCATATCGAATTGCCTCTTTTGATACAGAGAAGGTAGAATTTCCTTCATTGATATCCGGTGGTAAAATTACGATTCCCATTTGCCTACAGGTGTATATATATTCCGATACTTTTCCTGGATTATCAATGACTGATGTCATGAGTGCTGCCATAAATTCTACCGGAAAATAGCATTTTAAATAAGCAGTCTGATAGGATATCACTGCATAAGCTGCAGCATGAGACTTGTTAAAGGCATATTTTGCAAAGTCCATCATATCATCATAAATATGGTTCGCCACTGCCTCAGGAATTCCATTCTTGATACAGCCTGGCACGCCCTCTTCTTCATTTCCATACACAAAGTTATGACGTTCTTTGATCATAACCGATTCCTTTTTCTTTGACATTGCACGTCTAACTAGATCACTTCGACCGAAGCTATAGCCTGCCAATTCCCGAACAATCTGCATTACCTGTTCTTGATATACAATGCAGCCATAAGTTGGTGATAGGATTGGTTCGAGCGCTGGACATTCATAAACAATTTGGCTGGACTCGTTCTTACCCTTGATATACTTCGGTATAAATTCCATAGGACCCGGACGGTAAAGAGCTATTCCTGCTATGATATCTTCTAAGCTACGTGGCCTCAGTTCCTTCATAAAGCTCTTCATTCCGGCACTTTCTAGCTGAAATACTCCCTCTGTTTTGGCAGAGGAAATCAAATCAAATACCTTGCTATCATTATAATCTATCTGATTCAGGTCCATTGTATTCATCTGGCTACGATTTTTGTTGACTAAGCGAACTGCATTTTGTAAGACTGTTAATGTTCTGAGACCCAAAAAGTCCATTTTCAACAAGCCTAATTCTTCTAGCGTCGTCATCGTAAATTGAGTCGTAACCGATTCATCTGAGGAGCGGGAAAGCGGAACATATTCATCAATGCTCTCTTTACTTATCACTACTCCTGCTGCATGCATGGAGGTGTGCCTTGGCAACCCTTCCAATCTCTTTGACATATCAATGAGATACTTTACATCGGCATCATTTTCATAAAGTTTGTTTAAATCAGAATTTAGCTTCAACGCTTTCTCTATTGTGATTCCAAGTTCCGTCGGTATCATCTTGGCAACCGTATCCACCTGTGCATATGGTAAATCAAGTGCCCTGCCAACATCTCTGATGACAGCTTTTGCAGCCATTGTACCAAAGGTTACAATCTGTACCACTTTATCTTTCCCATATTTATTTGTTACATAATCAATCACTTCCTGCCTTCGTTCATAGCAAAAATCAATATCGATATCGGGCATTGTTACACGTTCCGGATTTAGAAAACGCTCAAACAATAAATTGTATTTAAGCGGATCAATATCCGTAATCTCTAGAGAATAGGACACGATGGAACCGGCGGCGCTACCACGTCCCGGCCCTACCATGATATCATGATCCTTCGCATATTTTATAAAGTCCCACACGATTAAAAAATAATCGACAAATCCCATACTACGAATGGTTTCAAGTTCAAACTCTAGGCGAGTGGTAAGCTCCGCTGTTATCTCTGTATAGCGTTTTTTAAGTCCTTCCTGACACAACTTGCACAAATAATCCCATGTGGTATAAGGCTCTGGAACTGCGTATACAGGTAGCTTATATTCCCCGAAAGTAATCGTGACATTGCAACGTTTCGCAATTTCGTATGTATTCTCTAATGCCTCTTTGGCATAGGGAAAAACGGTAAGCATTTCTTCCGGTGATTTCAAATAATATTGGCCACCCTCATACCGCATACGATTCTCGTCGGATACTTTCTTCTGGGTCTGTATGCAAAGTAAAATATCATGCGCTTGTGAATCCTCTGCATAAGTATAATGAAGATCATTGGTAGCTACCAACTTAATTCCTGTTTCCTCCGAAAGTCTTAGCAACCCTTGATTTACTGTCTTTTGTTCTGCAATTCCATGATCTTGTAGTTCTAAGAAGAAATTATTCTCTCCAAAAATACTTCTTAACTTAAGCGCAGAATTCTTAGCCTCTGGATAGAATCCTTTTCTCAGGTGATTTGCAACTTCTCCAGCAAGACATGCACTAAGTGCTATGATTCCTTCACTATATTTTTCTAATACTTCGTAATCTACACGTGGTTTATAATAAAAGCCTTCCAAAAAGCCCTTTGATACAATCTTCATCAAATTCTGATATCCTATATTATTCTCAGCTAGTAAAACAAGATGATGATATCGTCCTTCTGCATTTCCCGCCTCTCGGTCAAACCTAGAATTTGGTGCAACGTAAACCTCACAACCAAGAATCGGTTTTATTCCTTCTAAAAGGCATGTCTTATAAAAATCGATAACACCATACATTACACCATGGTCGGTAATCGCAATACTATCCATCCCTAGTTGCTTCACGCGTGATACTAGCTCTTTTATCTTACTAGAACCATCTAGTAGACTATACTCTGTATGGACATGCAAATGTGTAAAGTTCATGGTCTCTTATCCCTCCTCTTCACAATAATTCCTACGATGCTATCATGAAGTACTAATCTAGCTTTTTTACCTTAAGATAATTTATAGGGGTGTCCTTTCCAAGTAAACATCTATTTGGAAATGGCACCCCTCTGTGCTGTTATATTCCGTCTTCTACCAATCAATTCCCGGTCTCTCCGGATCAATAATCGTCTTGAGATCAAATAAATCAGTCACTCTTTCTGGAAATTGTAACATTGCCTGCCCATCAAGTGGTCTTCTTGTCATTCGAACATAATCATCTTTTACATGCATCCATGGATCTTTGAACACACCGCAAAAGTAATTAAATCCACTTTCTTTTAAAAATTTATATTTATCGCTACTATATAATCCCATCGTAGTTTCAATGTCAACCCCATATGGATAGACATAGATATCAGTTGATCCAATTAACGGTTCTACTTCTTCTAACCATCGTTTTGTATCTCTTTCTAACAAGGCATCTGAACTGATTAGCATATTCTTATGTCCCCAGCTATGACTTGCAAATTCCCACCCTTCAGCCTTCATTGCCTCTGCAACTTTTTTCACCATTTCCTTATCCTGTTCATAGGTAGGTGAAGTTGGATCATTGGTACGATAACCAAGGGTACCCTCATAACCGGTTAAGGCTATCAGTCCTTTCGCTCCCTGATAAGAAAAATCTGGATGTTCTTCTACAAACGCATCTATAATAGGAACCATATCGAAATCACCCGTGGTGATAGAGCCATCTTCTAAAATCATCTCACAGGTAGGCTTTCCATCTTTACCAAGAACTATTCTTGAGGCAAATCCATCACCATCCATATATTCATAATAATTCACATCATCTTGAGATAGCACAAACGGTTTTTTGCCTTCTGGCAGATATATCTTGCTCTCCACAAATTTGGTGGTACCATCATCTAAAGTTTCCTGTTGTGCAAGATCATGCATGGTAACTAATACATAACCGTTTTCATACATCTTTTGCATCATATTCTTAAATTCTAATACCGTAGTCATGTACATGTTATAACCTTTTGCTTGATAATCACCATCAAAAGCTTTGGAATTATCAGCAATCAAAGAATGGAAGAATATATGATTAAACTGCGTTACCGAAGTATAGGAACCTCCATATAACACTAATGATTGTTTTGTTGCCTCAAAGCCCTCAATTGCAGCAACAAGTGTTGTATACACTCCAAAGCCGCCACTTGATCCTTCATAGGTTTGAATAAGCGCGATTGCTTCATCATAACTATATCCAGCTGCTAGAACCTTCGCCTGATCAATTAAAGCTTGTCTTTCTTGTTCTTCTTGTTTCAGTTTTTCTTGCTCTTTCTGCGCTTCCAACTGTTCCTGTGTTAAAGCCTCTTCCTCTGGATTATCATCTTCGTCTTCTTCATTTGACGAAATGTTCCCCGGGGTATTATCTTTATCCACCTGATTATTTTCGTCCTTCTGCTTTGCTCTATTCATGATAATGCTATAGGTAGCAAATAAAGCAATCACAATTAAAACCTCAAGAACGATAATACGTTTTATATGGATTCGTTGCCTTTTTATTTTTTTCTCTAATTCTTGTTTCTTAGCCATAAGACACCTTCCTAACAAACATTGCAATATTAATAGTAGTCTTCTTTTTATTTAGTATCATTCATTATTATAACATAAAACTTCTTTGTTTTCATTACAAATTATTTCTTTTTCATGATTTTTCCATCATTTTTCCATTATTTCATGGTAAATTAAGAAAAGGGATTGTTGCAAAACTCATTTTGCAACAGCCCCTCAATGGTAAACTTTGATTTTTATTTGCTACTTAAATACTTTTCAATATTTTCAATTGCTGCCTTCTCATCAGATCCGTCTGCAGCTACAATAACTGTTTCACCTGCTGAGATTGCTAAGCTCATCATGCCCATAATACTCTTGGCATTCACGCGCCTATCCTCGCTCTCTACATAAATACTACACTCATATTGGCTCGCTACCTGAACAAGTAATGCAATTGGTCTAGCTTCCAAACCGGTTGGTATCTTAATTACTATTTCTTTTTTTATCATGACTTACCCTCCTTTTGTTCACGTAAATGATCAGCAATCATACTTAATTTGCGTAATCTGTGGTTAACACCAGATTTTCCTATTGGTGGACTAAGCATTGCGCCTAGTTCCTTTAAAGCTGCATCTGGATGCCTAATCCGTATTTTAGCAACATCCTCTAATCCTTCCGCTAAATCACCAAAACCTATGCTTTCCTTAATATATATAATATCATCTATTTGATTTGATGATGCAGTCACTGTTTTATTTATGTTGGCTGCTTCACAATTTACTTGTCGATTAATAGAATTACGCATTTCTTTAAGTATTCTGACATTCTCAAAATTCATTAAAGCTACGTGTGCTTCCATAATATTAAGCATATCTACGATTTGTGAGCCTTCCTTAATGTACACTACATAATATTTCTTTCGTATAACAATCTTAGCCTCAACTGAGAAAGAATGAATCATGGCTTGTAACTGGAGGGCCTTATCGTAATCGGATAAAGCAATTTCAAAGTGATAGGTTTTTTCTGGATCGCTCATAGAACCTGAGGTTAAAAATGCACCACGAATGTATGCTCTTTTACAGCATGTGTTCTGTACAATTAGTTGATTTACTTTTGATATCTCCCCGCTGACTAATTCTCCACTGAATAATTTTGTTGCTTTTAATATCTGAATGATTAATTCAAGATCATGAATGATGATACTATATGTTCTATTATTCTTAAAATTTAAATTTTTCTTAACGGAAACATCAATATTTATATTAAATGTTTTTCTGATTAAAGTAAAGTACTTTCTTGCAACAACTAAGCTTTCTGTTTGTAATTTTAGAATTGGGTGGGACTTATTCATTAAAATGATACGTCCGCCATAAGACAACATTGCTGAAAGCTCTGCTAATCTGCAATGTCTTGCTCCACTTAATTGTAATGAAAGTTCCTCCTTAACATCTTTTGAAAATGACACTTATCTACCTCATTTATTCTTTTCTATATCCCTATGCTCGACTTTCAAACCATATTCCGGTCTTTTTAATCTCACCCCGAGCTCATTGACAAGTGTAACAGATCTGTGTTTACCTCCGGTACAGCCGATACTTACCACCAGCTGATTCTTTCCCTCTGCAATATAATTTGGTATTAAGAAATTAAGCATATCCAGTAATTTGTCCAAGAATTGTTTTGCTGTTTCCGATGCCAACACAAACTCCTTGACTTCTTTATTATTACCGGTTTTCTCTCTTAATTCAGCCACATAATAAGGATTTGGTAGGAACCGGACATCAAATACGAGATCGGAATCAACCGGAATACCATACTTAAAGCCAAAGGACAATAAAGTAATATAGAAATTACTATATTTTTCATCATATATATAAATCTTATCGATCTGAGTCTTAAGCTCTCGAATCAATAGTTGACTTGTGTCTATGATTACTTCTGCCTTATTTCTTAAAAAGGCTAGTCGCTCTCTTTCAAGTTCAATTCCTTGGTCTACACGCCCGGTTCCAGATAAGGGATGATTTCTTCTTGTTTCCTTATAGCGTTTCACCAGTACATCCTTTGTTGCATCTAAAAATAAGATTTCATACTTAAAACCAGTATGCTCCATCTCCTCGAGCACGGAGTCAAGTTCTTGCAGTGCTTGTCCACTTCTGATATCCAGACCCAGGGCCACCTTACTTATATTCTCATTTCCGTTCTTTGTTAATTCTGCGAACTTTTTAACGAGGGGGATTGGAAGGTTGTCTACACAAAAGTACCCTGCATCCTCTAGCATTTTTAGAGCTGAACTTTTTCCTGCTCCAGACATTCCTGTTACGACAACAAATCTCATAACACCCTCCATAATACTAAAATTCTCCAAGGAATTTTACTTCCGGCTCTAAGCGAATACCAAACTGATCATATACTCTGCGAATCACATCATCAAGCACTGTAATAAAGTCCTTTGCTGTTGCGTTCCCTTTGTTAATTACAAAACCACTGTGTTTCTCGGATACTGCTGCGTCGCCTACTTGATATCCACGAAGTCCAGCTTCCATAATTAACTTACCTGCATAATTACCTTTAGGTCTCTTGAATGTACTACCTACACTGAATTGATCTAGTGGTTGCTTTTCACGTCGGAGTGTATTAAGTTCATTCATTCTTTGCATAATGGTCTGTATGTCTCCACTTATGAATTTAAATTCAGCTTCTAACAAAATATAATTATTCTTTTGAAGAACACTACTGCGATAATCAAGCTCAAGTTCTTCCTTCCCTAAGTCATGAATATTACCATCTACATCCATTACCTTTGCACCAACGATGCACTGTTTGATTTCACCATCGTAAGCTCCCGCGTTCATCGTAACAGCGCCACCTAAGGTGCCGGGAATTCCTGATGCAAATTCAAATCCAGTAAGGCTGTGCTTTGCTATCTCTCCCGCCAACTTAGAGAGCATTACGCCGGCCTGCGCGATAACAGTGCCATCCTCTTTTACCCATACCTTCGCAAATTCACTGCCAAAATGTAAGATAAGTCCACGATAGCCTTGGTCTGATACCAATAAATTACTGCCATTTCCCATAACATAAAAGGGCATGTTCCACTCTTTACACAAGCAAAGCACATCTCTTATCTCCTGCGTTGTTGTAGGAAGAATATAATAATCTGCTGCTCCTCCAATGTGGAGCGTGGTATGGTCTGCAAGCTTTTCCTGCAAGAGTATTTGGTTTTCTTTTAATTTATTTTTTAATTCTTGATAAAATATATCTTTCAATGATAAAACCTCTTTTATTTTTATGATTATTTTCTATACCATACTTAGTATATGCCATCGATATTCTATTGACCCAAAGCTCATTCCACTCATGGCGTGTCAATCAAAGAGTGTCAAGAATCAATTTTGCACCACCATAAATACCAGCATCATTTCCTAAGGTGGCAAGTTTAAATTCTTTGCCCTTTAAAGCAAACATTACGTGTTCTTCATAATATTTTTTAACTAAATCGGTAAGTATAGAGCCCGCTTTTGAAACACCTCCACCGAGGACAAAAGCTTCTGGATCAAGTACGCATGCTACATGGGTGAGTTCCACTCCAAGATAATAGCACAAATTTTCTACCGATATGTTTGCCAAATGATCCCCTGCTTTTGCGCAATCAAAGATATCCTTTGCAGTTATCTCCTCTAAGTCACGAAGAACCGATGGTTCCTCTGTCTTATTCAGTAGTCGGTGTGTTTCCTTTACGATTCCGGTTGCAGAGGCATACTGCTCTAAACAGCCAGAATTGCCGCAACTGCAGCTATCTTTCTCTTCTTTATTTACAAAAGAGTGTCCAATCTCACCAGCGGCGCCATTGCTTCCTGCAAGTATATTGCCATCAACAATAATACCGCCACCTACGCCAGTGCCAAGTGTAATCAGGACTATATTGCGATAGCCCTTTCCACCACCCTGCCACATCTCACCAAGTGCCGCAATATTTGCATCATTTGCCGCCTTTATTTTCAGTCCGGTTAGCTTACCTAGTTCTTCTTCTACGTTAAAAACACCCCAGCCTAAATTAACGCAGCGTAAAACAACGCCATCTCTCTTAACCGGTCCAGGAATACCAACGCCAACACCAATGATATCTTCCATTTTTAACTTTAACTCTATGATCTTCTTTCCTATAGAATCTGCAACATCTTCAAGAATATATTTCCCATTCTCAATTTTTCTTGTGGTAATTTCCCACTTTGAATGCAAACTACCATCCATGCTAAATAATCCCAATTTTACAGTTGTGCCGCCGACATCAACTCCAAAGCATACCTGTCCCATGTAATCCTCCTAATGTCTATAACTGCGACTTGCGCTAGATTTATATTAACTATTTTTCTTTAAATTATTTGTAACACGATTATAGAGCTCCTGCGCTGCATTATAACCCATCTTCTTCTGACGATAATTAACTGCGGCGGCTTCACATATGATTGCCAAATTCCTGCCTGGTCTAATTGGAATGGAATGGCATACCACACGATTACCGAGGAATTCGGTATATTGTTCCTCTAATCCAAGTCGATCATATTCTCGATCTTTATTCCATTCTTCTAATTTAATTACCAAATCGATAGACTGTATATTCTTTACACTTTCAACACCAAATAACGTCTTAACATCGATAATACCAATGCCACGTAATTCAATAAAATGTCTTGTGATATCAGGAGAGGTTCCAATAAGTGTTTCGTCACTTACCTTTTTAATCTCAACAACATCATCAGCTACCAATCGATGTCCGCGCTTAATTAATTCGAGTGCAGCTTCGCTCTTGCCAATTCCACTCTCACCCATAATTAAAATTCCTTCGCCGTATACATCGACAAGTACACCATGAATTGTAATTCTTGGTGCAAGTTCAACCTTTAACCAACGAATCACTTCTGCCATAAAAGAAGAAGTGGCCATTGACGTTTTAAAAATAGGCACGCCTTTTAGTGTCGCTAATTTAATGAATTCCTCAATTACCTCTATATCTCTGCAGAATATAATACATGGCACCTTATAATCAAATAGTTTTGACATAATATCAAGACTATGCTTTTTATCCATTGTCTTCATATATGCGTCTTCCACATATCCGATTACCTGTACACGTACAGAATCAAAGTGATCAAAGAAGCCCGCTAATTGAAGCGCAGGTCGATTCACATCCGGTTGTGATATTTTTATATCATTGATATCAATATCCGGCGTACAATTCTCTAATTTCATTTTTTCTACTAATTTAACTAAATCTACTGTATACATCATAATTGTCCTCTCTATTGCCTTTTTTTCATCAGATACATTCTAACATATCCAAGGTTATACTGTAAATATTTATAGTGCATATCATAATGTTTTTTGGTTTAGGTGTCTTCTTTATGAAAAAATTCATAAACTTCTTCTGCTGATTTTCTGTTCATCGATGGTACTTGCATTAAGTCTTCTATTCCCGCAGACTGAACTGCCTCTAATGACTGATAGTACTTCATAAGTGCTCTTCTTCTGGTTGGACCAACTCCCCCAATATTATCTAAGATGGAATGTACCTGACTTTTCTGGCGCAGGGATTTATGATACTCAATGGCAAATCGATGTGTTTCATCTTGTATTCTGGTAACTAATTTAAATACCTCACTGCTCTTGTCTATTTGTAGTTCCTTATTATGGTAGTATAAGCCTCTCGTTCGATGGTTATCATCCTTTACCATACCACAAACTGCTATGTTTAATTTAAGTTCCGACAATACTTTGAGTGCAACTGACACATGCCCTTTTCCACCATCGATGAGAATTAAATCAGGATATCTTGTGAAACTGCCAAGTGCTACATCTAAATTCTTTTCCTGAAGCTCTTCTAATTCTTTCTTTCCATGCATAAATCTTCTTGTCAACATCTCCTGCATACATGCATAGTCATTCGGTCCTTGTACTGTTTTCATCTTAAACTTACGATAATCTGTCTTCTTTGGTTTTCCCTTCTCATAGACAACCATAGACCCAACCGATTCAAAACCGGCTGTATTCGATATATCAAAGGATTCAATCCGGTAAAGCATAGGAATATCCAAATACTCTGCCAATTGTCCGAGTGCTCCAGTGGTTCTTGCTTCTTCCCTCTTTATCTGTTCCATATCTTGGCCAAGTACGAGTGCAGCATTCTTCCTAGCTAAATCAACTAGCTTTTCCTTCTCGCCCTTCTTTGGTACTTTTATGTGTACCTTCTGACCTCTTCTTGCGCTAAGCCATTCACAAATGAGCTCTTCTTCCTCCAACTCTTCTCCCAAAAATATTTCTTTCGGAATATATGGAGTTCCAGCATAGTATTGCTTTACAAAGCTTGTCATTACCTGTCGATCTGTTTCTTCTTCTACACCTGTGAGGTAAAAATGGTCTCTTCCAATTAATTTTCCCCCGCGAATGAAAAAGGTTTGTACCACTGCCTCATCCTTCGCTCTAGCAAAGGCAATAATATCTCGATCACCAAAATCCGTATTCGTTATCTTTTGTTTCTTAACAATTTCCTTTACATTAACAAGTAAATCTCGATATTCTGCTGCCGCTTCAAACTCCAGGCGCTCAGAGGCCTCTTGCATTTTCTGTTGCAGCATTTTTACAACACTTGAATAATTTCCATTTAGAAATTCTAACACTTCATTAATATTGGAGTTATAATCCTCTTTCGTAATTGCACCCTGACACGGGGCTTTACATTGACCCATGTGAAAGTAAAGACAGGGACGTTCCTTTCCAATGTCTTTTGGAAGGTTACGATTACAAGTTCGAATATGATATATTTTTCTTAAGAGCTCAAGAATATCTCTTACTGCAGTTACGCTAGTATAAGGTCCAAAATATTTTGCTTTATCCTTTTTCATTTCTCTTGAAAAAATCACTCTAGGATAATCTTCATTGATTGACACGCGGATATATGGATAGCTCTTATCGTCTTTTAACATCGTATTGTACTTTGGTCGATGTTCCTTAATTAGATTACATTCTAAAACGAGTGCTTCTAATTCAGAATCCGTTATGATATATTCAAAATGATCAATTCTGGTAACCATCTGTTGAATTTTTTGTGTTTGGTTTCGACTACTTTGGAAGTATTGTCTTACTCGGTTCTTAAGAACAATCGCTTTACCAACATAAATAATTATATCCTTTTGGTCTCTCATTATATAGATACCCGGTTTATCCGGTAATTTTTTTAATTCTTCTTCTATATCAAACATATTCGGCTCCCATCTGCGAGGACACTGAAAAGCACTTCGCAAAAGTCTATTATGAATGCATATCCTGTATAGTTCAACCTATTATAGCATAATTTAAAATCGCATGCAAAGATTTTACTTTTTGCATGCGACTTTCTGATTTAAACGTATAATTCGATTTGACTTTTGCCATTTTCCTGTTCTGTATCTTGTGCTGACACATCCTTTGGCAGTTCCTCTATTCCTTTTACTTCACGGAAAATCCTCATGAATTCTTTCCCGGTGATGGTTTCTTTTCCAATTAAATATTCTGCTACTTTATCGAGCACATCACGATTGCCTGCAAGTAGTCCTTCCGCTTTCGTATAGCACTCCTTCAGAATCTTCATGACCTCCAGGTCAATCTCTCCTGCAGTATTATCTCCACAATTTAAAACTGCTCTTCCATCTAGATATTTATTTTCAATCGATTCTAATCCCATTAATCCAAATTTTTCTGACATACCATATTGTGTTACCATAGCTCTAGCAAGCGCGGTTGCTTTCTCAATATCATTGGAAGCACCAGTCGTAATCGAATTAAATATCAACTTTTCAGCTGCACGTCCACCATATAAGGTGACAATACGGTTTAGAATTTCATCCTGGCTCATCAAATATTTCTCTTCTTCTGGCACTTGCATAACATAGCCCAAAGAGCCCATGGTTCTTGGCACAATCGTAATCTTCTGTACTGGCTCAGAATTTTTCACCAATGCAGTTACCAAAGCATGCCCAACCTCATGATAAGCAACAATCTTTTTCTCATCTTTACCTAAGATACGATCCTTCTTCTCTTTACCTGCAACTACAACCTCAACAGATTCAAATAAATCCTCTTGCATAACCACAGACCTACCTTGCTTTACTGCAAGAATTGCTGCCTCATTAATCATATTTGCAAGATCCGAACCCACAGCGCCAGAGGTTGCAAGTCCAATTGCCTCTAAATCAACGGAGTCATGCATAAGCACATTTTTCGAATGCACCTTTAAAATATCAATTCTACCTTTAAGATCAGGCTTATCAACAATAATACGTCGATCAAAACGACCAGGACGAAGTAGTGCCTTATCAAGTACCTCCGGTCTATTCGTAGCTGCTAAGACAACGAGGCCCTTCGAAGTATCAAAGCCATCCATCTCAGATAATAGCTGATTCAAAGTCTGCTCACGTTCATCATTTCCACCACCATAATGAGAATCTCTGCTCTTTCCGATTGCATCAACTTCATCTATAAAGATGATACAAGGAGCCGACTGTTGTGCCTGTTTAAATAAATCTCTTACTCTAGAAGCACCAACTCCGACAAACATCTCTACAAAGTCAGAACCAGATAAGGAGAAAAATGGAACCTTCGCTTCTCCAGCTACTGCTTTTGCAAGTAAGGTCTTACCTGTTCCAGGAGGTCCAACTAACAATGCACCCTTGGGAAGTTTTGCCCCAATACGCGTATATTTTGTTGGATTGTGCAAGAAATCAACAAGCTCTGTCAAAGATTCCTTCGCTTCCTCTTGTCCTGCCACATCTTTAAAGGTAACTCCCGTTTCCTTCTCAACATACACCTTTGCATTGCTCTTTCCAACACCACCCATCATACCACCGCTGTTTTTGGAAATCATCTTAAACAAAAACCACATGACAACATAAATTGCAACAAATGGTAGTACATAAGCCAATATAATATCTAAAAATGTGGTACTTCGGTCAATAATTTCACCTTTAAATTTTATTATTTTATGTTCCAACAACCGATTCGCTAAGTCGGGATCGTATATTTTTCCTGTAAAATAAGTAATATCATAGCCCTCGTTTGGCTGTACTTTTGGTACAATCGAGATTTGCTCTGCTTTTATATCAACCGACACAATACCATCTTCGTCTATCATGTTAATAAACTCATCATAAGTTATCTCTATATTAGTACTTTCCTTCAATTGCTTTGACATATAAGAAAATAGATACCAAGTAAACAGTGCTGCAATTAAGCAAATGATAATGGCGCTTTTATTCGGTAATCCTTTCTTATTGTTTTTCTTATTATCTCTATTATTATCTCTATTGTTATCCATCCGTTCCTCCTGTATGGTAGTTTGATCAATCTTTTTAAATCAAAATTAGCCTTTTACAGACTATCTATACTATTATAATGATAGTCTCTCCATAAATCAATATAATTGTTCTGAAAATTCTGTGACTAAATTATAAAAAATTATGAATACTAAAAACATGGGCATTATATATTGTAACATTTATTTCACAATTTAATAAAAATCTAAAATTGACTTCCTGAAAAATTAGTAGTATAATCTTTTTTTAATTAATATAAAATTCTAGCAAGGGAGCCGGAAAAAGGTTTAAGGTCCACCAAAAGGATCGACTGGCTTTCTCTAACCATAAATGCCTTAAACCAGTAATTTGCTAGCTTTGGTTGATAGGCTTTTTTTGTGGATTTTTTTAGTGGGAATCAAAACGAAAGGGAGGATATACTATGGCTGTAAAATATGTCTTTGTTACTGGAGGCGTTGTATCAGGATTAGGTAAGGGAATCACTGCTGCATCACTTGGTCGATTATTAAAAGCACGTGGATATCATGTTACCATGCAAAAATTTGATCCTTATATCAATATTGATCCGGGTACAATGAATCCAATTCAACATGGTGAAGTGTTTGTAACCGATGATGGTGCAGAAACGGATCTTGACTTAGGGCACTACGAAAGGTTTATTGATGAAAGTTTGGACAAACAATCCAATGTTACTACAGGTAAGATTTATTGGTCTGTATTATCAAAGGAAAGACGCGGAGATTTTGGCGGAGGAACTGTCCAAGTAATTCCACACATTACGAATGAAATTAAGAGCCGTTTCTATCGAAACGATCATAGTAATGATACTCATATCGCAATTATTGAAGTTGGCGGCACGGTCGGTGATATTGAAAGTCAACCGTTTTTAGAAGCGATTAGACAGTTTCAGCAAGATATTGGAGAACATAATGCAATCTTAATTCACGTTACCCTCATTCCGTATCTTAAAGCTTCTGGTGAAATGAAGACAAAACCAACCCAAGCAAGCGTAAAGGAATTACAGGGGATGGGAATTCGTCCTGATATCATAGTTTGTAGAACTGAACGACCACTGGAACCCGGAATCAAACAAAAAATTGCACTTTTTTGTAACGTACCAAGTTCCCATGTAATGCAGAACCTAGATGTCGAAACCCTATATGAAGCTCCACTTGCATTAGAAGCAGAACACCTTGCGGATATTGCTTGTGCCAGCCTTAATTTACCATGTCCAAAACCTGATTTATCAGACTGGGAACAGATGGTGTATGCCTTAAAAAATCCTGAAAAAGAAGTAACCGTAGCGCTTGTTGGTAAGTATACACAATTACATGATGCCTACCTCAGTGTTGTGGAATCTTTAAAACATGGAGCAGTAGCGCATCATGCTTCTATTCAAATTAAGTGGATTCCATCCGAAACAGTAACAAAGGAAAATGTAGCCGAACTTCTCAGTGATGTTAGCGGTGTATTAGTTCCTGGTGGTTTTGGCGATCGCGGTATTGAAGGCAAGATTAATGCCATCCAATATGCACGCGAGCACAATGTCCCATTCCTTGGTCTTTGTCTTGGAATGCAGTTAGCGATTGTGGAATTTTCCAGAAATATCATTGGATTTGCTGATGCACATAGTGTTGAGTTAGATCCGTCTACAACTCATCCCGTCATTCACTTGATGGCTGAGCAAAACGGTATTGAAGATATTGGTGGCACATTAAGGCTAGGCTCCTATCCATGTGTGCTGGATGAAACCAGTATCGCATATGCCTTATACGGAGAGAAAACAATTCACGAAAGACATAGACATCGTTATGAAGTAAATAATTACTACCGTGAAGATTTTATCAAACACGGAATTAAGCTCTCCGGACAATCTCCAGATGGACGCATCGTTGAGATGATTGAATTAGAAAATCATCCATGGTTTGTAGCAACGCAAGCACATCCGGAATTTAAATCAAGACCAAATAAACCGCACCCATTATTTAGAGGATTTGTTGGTGCCGCACTTCTAATGAGTGAACAGCAATCCTAGTTACGTTCAAGTGCCAAAATGAGGAATCTCAACAAAGTGTAAACTTTGAGAGATTCCTCTATTTTTATGAAAAGCAATTTTATTTTCTTATATCTCACTTCATAGTAAAGGCCTTATACTGAGCTTTTTTTAGGAGGCGTTTTATTTCTTTTTAAAAAGAGATGAGATTGCAATCATTGCGGAACCTAGAAAAATGCATATATCAGCTAGGTTGAATACTACATTCTTTAGCATGCTAAAACTAAAATAATCGATTACACATCCTTTTTTCATACGATCCGTAACATTACTGATTGCTCCACCCAAAAGGAAGGATAACCCTAATTTAAATAATTTGTTACCCTTTTTAGGTAACATAATAGCAAAAAGAAGAAGTAAGCAACCAAGAATTATACTAGTAGCAGTAAGTACCAATTCTTTTTTATCTTCTAAGTAATTTAAGAACATTCCAGAATTATGGTGCTTGTTAATAATGATTTTACCGTTTAGAATTTCCTCCTTATTACCAAACTCCTTTTGTTCTTCCATATACTTTTTGATTTTTGTTTCACCAAATACAATAATAGCAACAATAAGTATATAAATCATAACCTTACCTCCCTTTCTCTTCCTAAATCAGTATCAACACATTTCTATCGTTTTAGACCAAGGAATATAGTTTTCCATCACTTCCCTACCTATTTCACTTCTTACGTTCTTATAGGAAGGGTAATGTATGATGAAGGATTCCTCCGGTGCTAATGACGTTATTTGTTCCTGTAATTTGTCAAAGTAAGGATCATAGACCAGTTTAATCTGATCCTTTTCAAATATACCTTTTACATTTGTAAATGCACAGGCAAGCTTGATTACATTCAAATCACTTTCATATACTTCTATCACTACATCTGGAGCAAACGTATTTAACTCTCTAATATGATATCCCATTCCAAATCCATATATGATATATTTTTTCTTATCAGGCTGATACCAATGTCTTGCAAGCAAAAAAGCCTCAGATTGAATACGACAATTGGTATGTAAATAGAATTTCAAACCATCATTTTCCAAAGCCAACGTCATTAATCCACACGAAGTAAATTCTACACGGTAACCACGCTCGAGTAGCTGCCCAGGGTTAATTGGTTCTTTTAAAAGCTCTAAGAACACAGGGTCTCTCTCTGACAATACTTTAATATTATCTTTATAATTTTCCTCTTCAAATAAGATGTCTTCTTTATTAATAATGAGCTCTTGCACATTACATAGAAAACTAACCAACTGAAGTTCTAATAAATCTGCAAGAAGCACATAATCCTTATTTTTTTTCGCTTCTAAAATCCCTGATAGCATCTCCATGACGGACTCAGTTGCAACTAAATTGAAATAAGCTCTATCTATAATAATTGCTTCCACAATATAGTTAATCTGATTCATTGAATCTGCTACAATATGGAGTGCCTTCTCATATTGCTGTTCTCTAAAATAAATGATTGCTTTATCCGTATCACTTAAAAGAAGCGTATTCTGTTCAAAAATAATTTTTATGTTTTCCGTCAAGTACAATCACCCCATATTCTCTATACTAGTCATTTACCTATCTTAATTAATCTTATCTGCTGAAATTAAGAGGCTCTTATACCTTACAATCTTATTGGTATCAATATTCACCTCATATACAGTTACATACTGACCTGGGGTAACAGCAATGTCGGTCAAGTTGTTTTGGGTAATTCCACCGGAAATAGTGTCTTCTATCATTTTATCAACCACTTCGGTAGCTCCAATGGAATATACTATTTTATTTCCAGTAGCGGCACTCGTTACCACACTTACAACAGTTGTCCCAACCGCGGAACCCTTAACAGCAGTCGCGGTCAGTACGGCCGCAGGAATCGGATTACGTACGGTTAACTTGACTGAAGTTTTATTCGTCGTACCATTCATAAACGTAATTGTAACACCTTTATTCGATATATTTGCCATTGCATCAAGTGATGCCTTCTCAATCGTCACTTTCATAATATGTTCTGTTGTAGAAGTATCCGCTCCTGTTAAAATTACAGGTGTAATAGTAGATGTAAATGATATCTCTTTTGTACCTACTTTTATGTTCTTTATTTGCGCTTCAAAAGCTTTCTTACCTACCACATTTAATTGGATGTTAAAGATAAATGGATCAGAATATCCCTTGATATACTCGTATAAGATTGATTCAATATACGGATCCGAAGGATAGTTAATCTTATATGTTACATAGGTAGATGCAAGTTCATAAGCAACCGCTGGTGATATTTTAGTTGCTTGCACTGACTTTATCTCTTTCATTCTGACATAAATAGTTCCGCTCTCTACTGCCTTACTATTAAGAATCTTTACATCCGTGTTCTTTGTAATAGAACTCCATGCTACCCTCTCAATATCAAAGGTATCTCCCAGTTTTATAATACAATACTCATACGGATTATTTACCGAAGCGTTCGGAATTGTAATAACCATACTCTTTGTTCCATTATAATCGATATAAATATTTTTATCACTAGAAGTTGCACCCACCGGAACTGCGGTTTCCTTAATCACACTCGGGATCGTTCTTTGCGCATTTAAGTCAATCTCAGTAATTTTAGAAGATGCTGCCTTAGAAGTAGTATAATTTCGTATTTCAATTATACCTGCAGGGAAGGCTTTCGTTGCTGTAGTACCATCTGAGACACCCGGGTAGATCGTTTCTAGTGGAACTCTCTTCACAGCCTTGTCCGTAACAGCAACCCAATCTGTAGTTCCACCTGTAGTTGTAATGCGATATTCCTTACCATATTTAATCTCAGCGAAAAACTCTGCGCCGTCGATTCCTACCACCATTGCTGTAACTTTCTTCGTGATTCTAAGCTTCGTATCACTACTGGCTCTATTGCCCATCGTACCATCTGGTGTTAATGTTCCTACTGTTACGTCGTTAATCGCTTTTATTCTAAAATACAGTTCAGTCCCTTTAATTTGATATTTTGAAAGCTGTGCAACCGTTAATTCAGAACTATCCTTCCATTTACCGCTATCACCCTTTTTCCATTCCAAATTATCAAATACAATAGGGTTCGACCCTGAGCCTGCAGTTGTCATAATGTTCAATAGTGAAGCTATGTTATCAGCCGGATCTAACTGCCCAAGTCCTAAATAATTAATACTGATATTAAACTTTTGCGTTCTCTCTATTATCGTAACACTCACTTTGGTTTCATTTTCTTCGCCCTTTAAACTCAAAACATTATCTATGGATGCTGATAGCCAAGAGATATCAATTGTCGTCGCCGTGCCAGAATCTGCATCTAAGACTTCCCAGTTATCCTTCGCTGCCTCATCATTCGTAGCAAAATATATTCGTGTGTTACCATTATTATTTACAATAATATTTTCTTCTTCATAGTCCACTGTTTTGATCGTGACCGGTGTAGCAGCCATAGCAGTCTGCTCTTGAATAAAAAATGCTCCAAGGAAAGACAAACTGAGTGTCAGGATTAACTGAAGCTTCCTATTTTTCCATATTTTCATTCGAAATACCCCCTTATTTGTGCATAACTAGTCGTTTTATCGTTTCCAACTACCCTTTCTTTCAATTGCATTTCTATATCCCAATTGAAACCTATGGAAGTTCATTTATTTAAGTATTTAAGTAGCTAAGTACCTAATAAAATACATATTAGTATATCAATATAAATATCGGCTTACCTCACATTATCCTTTAGTGCTTTATATCATAAAACTTAATTTTATCTTATTCCTTTTTCCCTTTTGTTTCAAGACATTATTGAAAATATTCTAATTATTTTACCAATTGTTACTATCCATTTGTTTCGTTTTATAATGAATTAATTATGCTGTTTTATTATTTGTTCCATTCATATGTACAAATAAGATGATTATTAGTATAATTGTTGATAAGTAATTGCATCTATTGACTGCGATCATACTTTTAAAAATGAAAAGTAGAGGAGGTCTCCAAGTGGTAGTACAACCAATTCAATGCACTCTATGTGGCAACAAAGACATTACTATAATTAATAATAAAATCCGAAATGTAACAGACGATTCCTGTAGGATGTATGAATGTTCTTTGTGTGGAACTCATTTTATTTATCCGCAGCCAAAGGAAGAACAATTAGAGATATATTATGATGGGCAATTCAGAGAAGAAGTCCATACATCAATTTATTATGATAAAGACGTTTTGACAAAGGTATTTCATGGTTTTTCTCTTGAGGCGACACAACGAGTAGCACGTATTGAAGATGATTTGAATATTTCCGACGACATATTAGAAATAGGATGTTCCTTGGGATATTTTCTGTCTGCAGTTGCTGACAAAGTGCATATTGCCTATGGAACAGAATGGGATAGCAGAGCTAGAGCGTATATTGATGAAGTAATCCACAACGCAAAGATAAAAACATCATTAAATCCACAGGACTTTGGAATCAAGTTTGATAAGATTTTTCTGTTTCATGTATTAGAACATATATCAGACCCTGTCCAGTTCCTGATTAATTTAAAACCCCTCCTAAAAGAAAGGTCCAAAATCTATATTGAGGTTCCTAATGTAGATGACATCTTAGTAAAAACCTTTCAATGTGATGCCTTTAAAGATTTCTATTACAAAAAAGCACACCTTTATAACTTTAATGAAAATGGCTTACAGTATATTTTCGAACACAGTGGCTACAACTATGATATTCAATTTATTCAAAGATACGATATCTCTAATCATTTGTATTGGCTGGCAAATAGGCGGCCGAATGGCAGAGGTGCATATTCGAATATATTATCTGATCAGGTAAATGATGAATACGTAAAATCATTGGTGAATTCAAAGCAGACGGATACCTTGTTTGCGATTATTCACGTGCACCTTTTGCAGACTTCTTAAACTTCACTAAGTTTTGCAATTCGCATACCACTTATCATAGCTCCGCCTTCCGAAGCATCTATAAACTCAATTTCTTTCACGTCTTTAATACGATTTTCAATCCACTTACGATAAATATTAAGAACTTTCGTAGTATAAATTAGATTTCCATAAATATCAGGTACTTGCTGTAAATTCTCTGTGCTTGCTAACTGCTTTCTTGATGTACCAGTAGCATGCACTAAATTATCTGGAAATCCCAAATCAAGACCAAGAAAAATGATTCTTTTACATCCTAATCGAATTCCTACTTCCAACGCCGTTGTACTTACGGATCCACCTGTTTGATATAAGTTGTATCCATGAATTACTGCAAATTCTTCTGCTTTCGTATAGTCTTTTTGACATATCATATACTTTTTCCCTTGATAATTCTTTGCAAAATTCTGATACGCTGTTGATAAGAAAATCATTGGAATGTCTTTCGTTTCTAAGCCGTTTATTTGCCCATAAACTCTTGGATTCGCATCTGTCACAATGATATAATCTGGTATAATTTCTGCATTAATTAGTTTACGAAATACTGTGCCTGTTGCAAGTATAAGCGAATTTTCTCTCCTGTTTTTTAATTGTAAAAAATTTTTGTCTAAGGAAGGCCCTGCGGATACAATAAATAAATTTTTACCTTCAAAAATTTCCTTTAATTCATCTACCGAATTATCAAAATGAAGTATATTTTCAATAAAATTGCTATTTAATAGATGTAGTTGATTTTTTATTGAACTATATTGAATAAAATAATTTTCTAATTTTTCTTTTATTATTGGATTTTTTATGTTTCTTAAGGAAGGGTAATGAAGAACAAATTCCACATCATCCCTCCTACTACTCAGTTTATTAACTAGCTTAGTAAAATCGGGATCATAGATCAGTTTTATGTTTTGATTTGTTGCAATACAATTTAAATCAGAAAAAGCACATGCCATTTCAATGATATGAATATCACTTTCATATACCTCAATCGTAATATTATTATCTCGTCCAAAGAGTTCTGTTACGTGATATCCCAAGCCTAAACCATAGATGATGTACTCAGTCTTTTCTTCCGTATACCATGAATTTGCCAACGTAAAGGCTTCCTTCTGGACTTGGTTATTACTATGTAAATAGTACTTTCTATTGTTATCGGAAAGAGCCAGCGTCATTAGTCCACAAGAGGTTGGTTCTATTGTATAGCCTTGCTCTAATAAATCGACTGGATTTGGTAATGAATTTAATATGGATCCTAATTCAGAATCCATTTGTTCTATCATCCTTAGATTATTATTATAATCTTCTACATTAAAATCAAACCCTTCTCTGCTAATGATAAATTCTTGTAGATTGGCAAAAAAAGGATTTAACTCAATTTCATAAATATCTGCAATTAATATATAATCATTATTTTCCTGCGCACTTAACATTCCTTGGAGAATATTAATTAATAACGTTGAATCACAAACCAAATTATGTTCATTAAAATACTCCGCTTGCGGTATGAGTAATTCTATATAAGAATTTAACTGATGAATAACTTCCGTTGTCATTCTTAATGCGACGTCAAAATTTTGTACTCGAAAATAATATATAATTTTATCAGTATCGCTTAAGAGCTGTATGTTTTTGTCGAATATGGTTTTAATGCTGGCTTTCAAGCTCATACCTCCCTAAATGTATTATAGTCTCTAGTCTGTTATACATATTAAATCTTGATTTAACTTTTATTAGGTGGTTTATTACTAATATTATGTCATCCCACTATTGGATATTAAACACCGTGGTTTGAAATCATTATTAATGCGATTCGCACTACCTATTAAGATTGTTTCTTCTGTATCTATTTTGACCGTTGGTTGATCATATTTATGCTCTGTAATATTAATTCCAGATTTAACATTTCCGACCAAGGTATCTTTATCTTCTTTTTCATTGTTTACATCGCTCGTAGGTTGTTCCGTATCAGCTTTACTCAAATCAGTTATATTATACTGTACTGTTACTTTCACATCTGAGTTGGCCCAATTTGCATTCGTATTAACAGCACCGATGAAGCGAAAGACAGCTACGCCTCCATTATTCTCGGCTACCTCGCCTGTAACAATTGATCCATCATCAAGTAAATACTCCGTGGCTTGTGTTAATGTAAATGACATAGATGCATTCAAAGATGTATCTATTGTTACAACATTATTAGAGGTATCCGATAAATCTGCCAAGATGCCATAATATCCTTTTACGGCTGTGGTGTCATTATATAATACCGGAATGCCTTTCTTTATTACTACTTCTTTAGGTTCCTTGTCTTCCATTGTGTTTTCTGATACCTCTGTTGCTTCGGTTACCTTTACTTCGGCTACCTTTATTGCATTTCCCGTTACACTTGTCGGGCTTGTATATTCTATTGCTCCACCTGATACTGTTGTTATATCAGCTACCTGAATTGCACTTCCTGTTACGCTTGTTGGGTCGGTATATTCAATTGCACTACCTGATACTGTTGTTATATCGGCTACCTGTATTGCACTTCCTGTTACTGTTGTTATATCGGCTACCTGTATTGCACTTCCTGTTACGCTTATTGGGTTGGTATAGTCTATTGCTCCACCCGACACTGTTACTACTTGCATTAATTGTATTGCGCTTCCCGTTGCACTTGTTGGGTTAGTATATAGGATTGCACTGCCAGAAGCAGATTTTACATCTACTTGTGTTAATTTTTTCTCTGTCTGTGCTATTATATTCTCTGTTTGTATTTCTTCTTTATCTACTGTACTTTCCTTTAACGTTCTTACTTTTACAGCTTCTGAAGTACTCTCTTTATCTTCTGCAACTTCAATTTCACTACTCAATATAGCATGAATACTATAATTGTCTCCGTATGAATATACTTGTTTCCCATCTGCGTTTTGTAATGGTATATTCTCTGTTCTTGTTGTATCAACCGATAATGGTACTGCTGCCGCAAACCATATTTGTTTTAAATCTCCTTCATGATTAACTTCAGCCTTTGTCGATTTTACGTCTAATTCGATTCCCTCTCTAGCTCCAATCTTAAGTGACAAATCTAATTGAATAGGGACATTGCTCTTATTAATGATATAAAAGTCGGGGGATCCAATCATAGAGCCCTCATCAACTATCTCATATGGATCTACTGTGAAGCTGTAATCGGTTGGGACTATAACTTTGTATACAGGATTATTCGTAATCAATTCCTGGTTTATTGCATTCGCCTCACCTTTAGGAAGGGTTTCCTCGGCAAATGCATTACGATAGAAAGATGAAGTCATAATACAAACGATTATGATGGTTGAAATAAGTTTTTTCATGCAATTTACCTCCTTCCAATTTTAGAAATTGTTAATTCGTAATTTAATTTTTTATTTAGTATTACAAATACAGTGTACGTTTCCAGTTTTAATAACTTGCTGGGAACGTACACTGAAAGCTAATCTTATGATATATGGTACTATTTACCCTATAGCATTACTTTAGTGATAATTGGTTCTACTATTTTAATGCTAATGTTATAACAGGTTTCGATACAGCCTGATCATTAAAAGTAATAGTTGCAGTATCACCAACTTTTAAGTATGTAGCTAAGACACCCTTTGTTGCATCCATTGTAAGTACTTTAGTTGCAACATCATAGGTATAATCTGTATCCTTTACAAGTGTATAAGTTGAATTGTCAACTTTATATACTACCTTAACAGTGAAACTAGTTGCTGCTAAAGTACCAGCTCCCAAATCAACTGTCATAGTACTTGTACCGGTCAAGTTATTATCTACACCTGTACCAACAGCGAACTTAGTCAATGTTGCACTAGGAGCAGTATCTACTACTGGAGCTTCTGGAGCTACTGTCTCAACCATTGCATGCGCATTGGTACCTGTAGTGATTACAACTGGCTTTGCTGTAAGTGCAGCATAATTCGTATCACTTTTTCCTTTGAAAGTATAAACTGCTTTAGCAGTAATATCGTCTTCTAACCATGTAACATTTGAATTTATACTACCTACAAAACGGAATGTTGCAGTACCCGCTTGTGAAGCAGCCATAGCTGAAAAAACTGGACCTTCCATAGTTCCATCATAATACTTACCATATACCGCTTTACCTAAAGCGAATGATATTTTATTTTCAGTTGTACCAAGTGTTACTATACTTGCCTGTTCAGCTAAAGGCTTTGCTACTAAATCAGTAAAATCATATGTACCTTCTACTGTATCAATATCAGTTTCTTGAAGTTGAGTAATAGTTAGTGCTGCTCCTGATACAAAAACAACACCATCCACTAGTGCAGCAGCTACTTTCGCAGCATCTTCATCAGCAGCTTTTACATTGATTGCACCGCCAGTAGCACTTGAAACATTATAAACATTGACTGGTGTTGTACCTACGGTAGCATTTGTTGCTTCTTTGGAAGTTTCAGTAACGGTAGCTGGAACTGCTGCTGCAAACCAAGCACTCTTATCAGCAACTGTTTCATCGATACCCTCTGCACTTTCTACGAAAGTTACAGCAGTAGCACCTGTAACCGATAATCCTACATCTACTAAAACTGCTATATTACTTTTATTAATTATAGGGTAGTCGGGAGAATAAATCATACTCTCAGCTTTTAGTTCGAATGGATCGGTTGCAAATGTAAGTGTTGTTGGTACAACAACCCTAAAAACAGGATTTTCTACATCATTATTACCAGTTACTTCTGTTCCTGTTGTATCAGTAGGTGCAGTTACCTCAGTTGCAAAAGCCGTCATTGATGACATTACCATCGTCATACATAATACACATACTAAAATTCTTTTTAAAACTTTCTTATTCATATACATTTCCTCCTTGATATTATTTTTGTAGGCTACGAATTTAAAATCCTTTTTAAATCCTCTTACGGTAGTTGCTATTACCCTCTTGACCTCCTTCAAAATCAAATTAATAATTATATGTCTGACACTTTGTGTGCCAAATATTATATAAACATATTGTGATATGCTTATTCTTCAATGATTATCGTAATTGTAACCGATAACGAACTTTTTTCCGAACCATCCTCGTTTAAAAGGTGATATTTGCATATACCGTTGTAGGTACCAGCTGGTAGTTCTGTATCCAGCTTTATCTCTTTAATGGAATAACCAACCGGAATTACATCTGAAGAATAAATTGTTTCTTCCTGACCCTCCAAAATAATATCAAAGGAAACTGGATAACGATTGGATGTTGAATTAGCAACACTAGCATTACTAGAAGCACTTTTGCTATTCTTAAAATTCCAATTCGTATTCATATTAACCTCATACATACCATCTTGCACTTGTTCTTCCAATTGCTCACCAATCGTGCTGAGATTCGAATCATTTATTACCAGATTGCCATTTGCGTCTGGCTTCTTATTTAATAGCTGATATAGAATAATGCCAACAATTATTATGGTAATAATGACAAGTGAAAAACCTGTAATCATAATAATTTGTTGTTTTGTTAGCTTTGCTTTTTTCACAGGTGTTTCTAGTCCGGGCTTTTCTGCTGTCTTTTTCATAATTAATCCTCTTTTTTCTCTTCTTATATAAATTTATAATTTATTGATACTACATTTATCGACATAATTTATTAAATACTTAATATAAAATTACAATTTTTTTTCTTAATTACTTGGCTATCGCATATAGCACTGTTTCCCAAGAAATAAACTGGTGATGTCTTAAATAAAATTTGTAATCAGGAGCAATACTCAAAATATACTGGGGAATCGTTAATAAATCTTCTGGTTTATGATACACACAGATAGCTAAATTCGGTTTATCTTTCATGATTGTTTTTTTAGCACCCTGCAAAGCATCTAATTCAGACCCCTCAACGTCCATTTTTATAAATGTTACTTTATCCTTTTGAACGATGTTATCAATAGCATCAACCTCAATAATAATATCATTACTGTTACTATTAAAGGTGGATTGCTCCCCATCGGACGAAAACGTTAATTTCGCTTCGCTTCTCCAACAACCTTTTTTTATTATTTGTATATCATGTAAATTATTTTTTTCTACTGTTTTAATCAAGATATCATTATTGATATCATCAGGCTCAAATGCATATATTTTTTTGTATTCCTTTCCTACCTTATTTACAAACCCGAGAATCGTATCTCCATTATATGCACCACAATCAATAAAGACTTCATTACTACCAAATGGAACCAAATCATTAAAATACTGATCTTGATCCATAAGTTCATAAAGTCCATAAGGCTCTCCGCTTATTTTACTATTTATAAATGCTACTAATGTTTCTTTTGATTGCTTGTCCTGTAATAAATTGTATATATTTTCAAACTCATTTATATGATCAACAATATATTGATAGTCAAAAAACGGGGTATAAGTTGGGGTATCCAGAAAATATGTTGCTTCAATATTGGGAATGTTTTCTACCTTTTTTCTTGCATTCTTATAATCTGCAAATCCCAAAATAACATTAAACTGCTTGAAAGTTTTACAGACTTGCTTAAGCGTAGTTACATCAATTCCACGAAAATGCGTATCACACGTACCAATATATTCATCATCTACACATGCAACGTCAATTTTAATTCCATTTCTTTCGAGATATTTTAGTATGCATGTTGCATAGTTGCCAACTCCGTAAATTATATTCGGAATGGACGAGGCCTTTAGTTCATTCAGATCTTTTTGCTTTCTGTTTTCTTTATTTATAATTTTCTCTAATAGCATCGATATACAATCCTCCTATTATAAATTCAGCTTCTAGTATCGTAGTCGTCTATCTTTTCTTACTTGCTTCGTAATATGTCCACTTTTTCTTTCATGCTTAAATCCCAAAGCCAATACTTTAACATATCCTTATACATATGATCGCTTAAATAGCGTTGAATAACCTTTCTTTTATTATTCGAAATCATGCGGGAAATAAGATGATTGCATCGATTAGGAGCAATTTCTCTTTGCACCCCTAGTGCCTTCAAATAATCCTTTTGTCTTTCAATATAATTTTTTGAGGAGAACGAAGTATTTCCATTCGTAATATATCGATAAGCACACATTGTCTTATCGATATATTTTATCTTACCGTGCAATAGTATTAATGCATGTACTATTCTATCTCCTATATATTTTGTTTTTGTAAAATACTGATAACAATTACTATCCCTAATAAAATTTCTCATAATCAAGGAAGCAGTCGGTATTGCCGGTATATATTTAAAATATTGTTCAAAACTCGTAATATCATAATGAGCCGCTTTATATAACCTACATTCTTTCTTGTCATCTCCTATTACATTTGTATTATGATAACATGCAGCAAAATCTTTATTATCATTCAAGAAATCCACTTGTATTTGCAACTTATATTCATCCGTCCAAAAGTCGTCGCATTCCAAAAAGGCAATATATTTCCCATTACAATGCTTTAAAACTGATATAACATTTTTCATTGTACCTACATTTTTCTTATGTAAGATGAGTTTAAATATATCTGGATATCTCTTTTTATAATCAAGTAGCAATAGCTGAGAACCATCTGTAGAACAATCATCCCCTATTACTATTTCATATTTAAAATTTACTTTTTGCATTAGAATACTATCTAGTGCCATGCGGATATATTCTACATGTTGATAAGATAACATTTGAACACTTACAATTATTTCACTATCAAGCATCTGATCCTCCAATCAAAAAGCAAAAATATTTTTCATCTTTTCGTTTCCCTTGATAATCTTACATATTCGATCAACATCTTCTAGCTGTAAATCTGCATAAACAGGAAGTGTTAACACTCCTTCTGCGATGTGCTTTGCAATTGGCGTATCTAATGTCGTAAATCTATCTTTATAGCAGTCATAGCTATTTGTTAAAGGATAAAAATATTTACGTGCAAAAACATTTTGTTCCTTTAGCTTTTCATATATTTCATCCCGATTTAATTCATAACCATCAAAAACAACTGGAAAATACGCATAATTACTTTTCATTCCACTCTGGGATTTGACTAACTTTATTCCTTTGATACCTTCTAGATTTTCAATATATCGAAACACAATTGCTTTTCTTTTGTTTATTTGTTCCTCAATATGGTGTAGATTACAAAGTCCCATCGCCGCTTGAAATTCATTCATTTTGGCATTACCCCCAACATAATCAACAGACTCAATCCCTGTAATACCAAAGTTTTTTAGACCATTCAATATTTTTCTTAAGTCAGGATTATTGAAGGTTACAGCTCCACCCTCAATTGTGTTGAAGACTTTTGTAGCATGGAAACTAAATATAGATGCATCACCAAAATTAGCAATGCCTTTCTTATCTACAGTAACCCCAAACGCATGTGCAGCATCATATATAACCTTAAGATTATGCTTTTTTGCTATCCTATCAATTTCGCTCAAATTACATACATTCCCATATACATGGACTGGTATGATTGCAGAAGTCTTCGTTGTTATCAGCTCTTCTATTTTATCCGTATCGATTGTATAATCCTCGTTATTAATGTCACAAAACACCGGCTCCAACCCATTTCTTACGATAGCATGGGTAGTCGATGCAAATGTAAAAGGTGTTGTAATAACTTCTCCTGTTAGGCCAAGTGCAGCGATTGCACACTCTAATGCAAGATGACCGTTTGAAAACAATGTCAAATTAGGCGTATCTAAATAACGGGAAAGTTCCGTCTCTAATCGCTGGTGTTTTACACCCATATTAGTGATTGAATGGCTATCCCATAGATCTTTGATTTCATTCATGTATTCCTCAAAATCTGGCATTGAGGACTTTGTGACTTGAATAGGTTGATTCATCATGTACCTTCCTTGCACTCCAATTTAAATAAAACGTATTTATCATTCCTAACCATCAAGTGTAATTAACTTTTCATTGCCATCAAGTGTAATTATCATTTCATTGCCATTAAGTGTAATTAACTTTTCATTGCCACCAAGTGTAATTATAGGGCGCTGCTGTCTATGAGGCACTCTATCGCATCGACATCAAATACTGGAATATTACATATTTCCTTCACATATAATCTTTCCGGAAAATAATTATCAATAAAGATTGCTTTTGACGTTACTATATAATCA
>Ga0209511_1000715_pt1 | contig 31735 bp, 33 predicted proteins | sample SSSSmetaG_FD_184141 | JGI IMG/M metagenome (GOLD analysis project Ga0209511, IMG submission 184141) | Glacier valley bacterial and archeal communities from Borup Fiord, Nunavut, Canada, to study Microbial Dark Matter (Phase II) - ​SSSS... | ecosystem: Environmental > Aquatic > Freshwater > Ice >... | reverse complement strand
TAGCCATCTTTTCGGGTGGAACCGGAAACCCCTATTTTACGACTGATACCGGTTCTTCATTACGTGGAATTGAGATCGAAGCTGATGCAATGCTAAAAGGAACGCGTGTTGATGGTGTTTATACCGCCGATCCGCTCAAAGATCCCACTGCGACCAAATTCGCAGAAATCACTTTTGATGAAATCTATTCAAAAGGTCTGAAAATCATGGATCTGACTGCGACAACCATGTGCAAAGAGAACAATTTGCAGATCGTCGTTTTCGACATGGATACTGTCGGTAATCTGATCAAGGTGCTTAAGGGAGAGCCAATTGGGACAGTTGTCCACAATTAGCAAGATTATTCCCTGCAACTTATTTGTAATTTTATATTTTTGTAATTTTGTTTTGAACTCTAAGTTTTAATCCAATCGCCCTATGAACGACGAAGTACAAATGCTTATTGATGAAACCACCGAAAGGATGGATCTTGCGATTGCTCACCTTGATCACGAATTGGCACACATTCGTGCCGGTAAAGCCAATCCACGGATGATTGAGAGCGTGGTAGTTGATTATTACGGAGTGCCCTCTCCGATTATGCAGGTATCGAACGTTAGTACACCCGATGCGCGAACAATTGCGATACAGCCGTGGGACAAGAAAATGATCCAGCCTATTGAGAGAGCGATCATCAATTCAAATCTTGGCTTCAATCCCGAAAACAACGGAGAATTTATCCGTATTAACGTTCCTGTACCAACCGAGGAACGTCGCCGAAACCTTGTCAAGGATGCCCACAAAGAGGGTGAAATTGCCAAAGTAAGTATTCGGTCAGCACGGAAAGACGCCAATGATTATCTTAAAAAATTACTCAAATCAAAAGAGATTTCTGAAGATGATGAGGCAACAGTCTCTGAGAAAATTCAGATTTTTACAGATAAGTTTGGTAGAAAAGTTGATGATCTAATTACTGCAAAAGAAAAAGAGATTCTCACCATCTAATCGGAATCTCAAATATTATAACTAAAAGCTGCAATAACATGCAGCTTTTTTGTTTTAGTCGTGGTTTTTAATGACTTTTACGACTACAAATCCTAATCAAATGAAACAAATTCTGGCACTTGTCTTTTTCCTAATTTTGAACAGCAGTTATGCGCAAACTGCAAAGCTGTACCATCCGGAGGCCGATGTTTCGGCAGTCATTTCCGAAGGATTAGTCAAGGCTAAGGCAGCCAACAAACATCTTCTCCTTCAAATCGGTGGAAACTGGTGTCCATGGTGCATTAAATTCCATCAATTCTGCCAAAACGATAATGAAATCAGTTCTTTAATAGAAAGGAATTACGTAACAATAAAAATTAACTATAGTAAGGAAAATAAAAATCTGGCAGAACTAAAGAAACTTGATTACCCTCAAAGATTTGGATTTCCAGTTTTTGTGATACTTGATAGAGAAGGAAAACGAATTCACACGCAAAATTCTTCCTATCTTGAAGAGGAAAAAGGCTATTCGAAGAAAAAAGTACTTGACTTTCTGAAGCAATGGACGCCCGGGGCATTAAATCCTAATCTCTATATTGACAAATAAAACCAAAAGATTTTATTGAAGGCAAATTGACTATTCGCGTTTCCCGTTGTTTTCCACAAGATCCTTCATCTCACTTCTTTTTCCAAACCATTTCCAGGGTCTGATCTCAATATCCCTTTTGAGACTAAGCTGGTACGAAATATTGAATCGTAAATTTCCGGTTTGCCATCTGATGTATGACTGCTTAACCGGAGTCGGAGTAAAATACTGAAAATTAGCAAGCGATATTCCAACAAAAATTTTATCGAAATGATAGCCCATCCCAAGCTTCTGATTAATACTAAAATTGGGATAAATACGGGTCATTTTAGCTCCATCAACAGGAGAAAGCTGATATTCACCAAGACCCAAACCTCCATTGATACCTGCTGTCACAAAGAACTTCTTTTTAATCACAAACGTATAGGCGTAGCCACCGGTAAGATTCACAGAGTAAAAACGCCATTTATTAAAATCGATTCCATCGAAAAAGGTTTTATCGGCCAGGTGCGATGGGATGAAAGACGAGTCAGCTGTGGAACTAACCCAATACAGTTCAAAACCTAAAGTAGGTTGTCCGGCACTCCGCTTTTGCCATTCGTTTTGAAGAAATGGTGCCCTGACAGAAAATTTTGTTGGATTAAGATTTGCGTATACACCGAAACCTCCGGAGTAAGTGGAGATATCGCCTCTTGTATAAAAATCATTTCCGGCCGGAACAGGATTTAGTATTGAAGCGGAATTAGCAAGGTATTGCCCTTTATAGTAACCAGTATAAAAATCAACTGTAAAGATTCTGAGGTAAAGGTGTGATTGAAGATCGAGGTATTTGGTTTTGCCATAGCGATTGATATCCGGCTGTGCAAAAGGGAACACCGTTCCTATGTTAATGCCCAGGAACTTGTAATTAAATCCGAGTCCGACAACATAACCATTTGAAGGACGATAAACCAGGTTGGTTTTCGCACCACGATCAAGGATTGTTTGAGCCGAGTACTTTTGAGATGCATACACCCGCAAAATCAAGTCGTGCTGATTGTTTTGCACATAAGCAGAATCCGGTTTTGAGCTAAGCCATTTACTGAAATTATATTGTCCCTGGCAATTTGAAATTTCAAAACCAATCAAGAATAGCAACAAAAAAAATTTATTTAATCTCATAGTCGACTCGTAGGCCGGAAACAATTTCCGTGCTTTTCGAAATTAAGAAAAGAGGGAAAACCCTCTTTTCTTAATTTTACTGTTTTTTAATTAACAACCATAAGTCGCTATACTTCGGAAACTTCTGTCGGATCTCGCCTACTCTGCTACGTGCAACTCCTTCGTCGTCGTAACTATTAACGCTAACACGATATAAACCAGCTTCGTTAATCAAAATACCCGGGAAGAAATCCTCCGCCATCAGTTGCTTTTTGAATTTCTGGGCATTTTCGTACACTCCAAAACTTCCAAGAATGATATAAAATCTTTTCGATCCTAAATCACTGGCTTCGCCTTTAGCAGCTGTAAAGCGCTCCTCCTTCGATTTAATCGTTGAAGATGTATTATCGGAAGGACTAACAACCGTTTCAGAATTCATTGGCTGCGGTTTTGGTGCAATCTTTTGAGTTTTGCAACCTACAGCCATAAGGACAACTAGCAAAAGAACGATATTCAGAACTTTCATTTTTTTAATTTTTGATAAATTGATTATGCGAAGATATAAAAAAACATCATTGAAATACACGCCTTTAAAATCCAAAAATTGATAATTATCAATCAAATAACATATTCAAATGAACGAATAAGCTAATTTGAAGAAAAATGGAGCAGCCAGTTAAACAAAACCATGAAAAATGCAGCAATAACTAAAATGTTGCAAGTTCATAGAAATTAATTTTAAAATATCAAATTGATTTCTTAAATTTACCTCACTCATTCAAAGAACTTCCTTCACTCCTGAAAAACGGGGATCGCCATATCATAAACACAAAAATAATCACTTATGGAAAATCAAAAATATCCGTTAATCTTCATTGTTGAAGACAACTCGATTTATAATAAGCTGATTGTAAACCATTTGCGTTCTCACAAATTAATCCGTATCGAAAGTTTCTTGAGTGGTGAAGAGTGCCTTCAAAACATTGACCGAAAACCTGATATTATCATTCAAGATTACCTGCTAGATGGGATTAACGGAATCGAAGTTTTAAAAGCTACACGAAAGAAATACCCTGAAACTGAGTTTATCTTCCTATCGGGACAGAATGATATTGAGGTTGCAATTAATTCGATGAAATATGGCGCCTACGATTACATTATCAAAGACCAATACTCACTGAAAAAGCTTACCGATAAGATCAATAAGATAATGATTAATCATGAATTACTGAATAGTAATAAGCGATATAAACTTGGTATAACGCTATTTTTCATCGCACTTTCAGTAATTATTGTAATTTTTTTCACCCTTACAATCCTCTTCCCTCGCACATTTTCAATATTGGGGAATTGATAAACGAAACCCAATTTCAATTTTGGAGTATACTTTTTCATGTACATTCAAATTATTCTTTTATCAATTCTTAAAACGATCGGCTATGCAAAACCAAGACAGTCCCCTGATTTTTATAGTAGAAGACAATTCTATTTACAATAAATTCATTGCAAGCCATTTACGGTCAAATAAATTCAAAAGAATCGAAAGCTTTCTGAGTGGTGAAGAGTGCCTGAAGAACCTTTACAAAAAGCCCGATATTGTTATTCAGGACTACTTATTAACTGGGATAAGTGGCATTGATGTACTGAAAACAACCAAGAAAATCAATCCAGGTACAGAATTTATTTTTCTTTCGGGGCAAGATAACTTAAGTATTGCCGTCAATTCCATCAAAAATGGGGCATTCGACTACGTGGTAAAAGATCGGTTCGCGTTAAAAAAACTGATTGACAATATCGATAAAATCATGAAACAGCGTAGCGCCAAGTATGAAAACAATAACCATGTAAAGGGTATTACCCTGTTCTTTATCGCATTAGTACTCTTAATTATGGTGATTATCAGTTTAGCCGTATTTTCCCCGAAAGCCTTCCCATTTTAACATCAATTTACTGGATTTCAAAATAGTAAAATCCGTTATAGGCAGGCGATATTTTCAGAAAACAAGTTGTATTTATGATCTCCAGACTGATGGATTGACGATTGGAATATCGCGCCTATCATTAAAAAATCGGATCAGATTCTCAGAAGCTTCGCGTGCTGTGGCAATGCGGGTATCGATGGTTCCGGTGGCATTATGAGGCGTAAGAACAACATTATCCATCGAATATAACTCGCGTCTGATTGAAGGTTCCTCTTCGAAAACATCAAGTCCTGCGCCACCAATTTTCCCATTGGAAAGACTAACTACAAGAGCACGTTCATCGATAACAGCTCCCCGGGCTGTATTAATGATATAAACCCCATTTTTCATTTGGGCAAATTCATTTTCGCCAATCAAATGATGCGTATCGTCGGTCAAGGGACAGTGCAAAGAAATAACGTCGGATTGTTGTACCAGGTAATTAAACGAAACCAAATTGGCGCCGTACTGCAGTTCAATGGCAGCATCCAATCTCGTGCGGTTATAGTAAATCACTTTCATTCCTGAAGCAACGGCTCTGCGCGCCAATGCACGCCCGATTCTTCCCATCCCGATTATGCCAAGGGTTTTTCCCCAGAGAGAACTACCCAGGTTTTCCATCATCCCCCATTTCAAACCTGATGATCCACGCAATTTACGATCTGTCTCGCTGATCCTACGCATCACAGCGATCATTAGTCCCATCGCCATTTCTGCGGTCGGCTCCGTGACAGAATCCGGAGTGTTGCAAACGGCAACTCCGCTCGCTGTCGCATAATCCAGGTCAATGTTGTTATACCCAACCCCAAAGTTGGAGATAATCCGGAGCCGCTGCGCCAATTGAAGTAAATCAGATTTCAGGGGCGCGGTAAAAACCGAGAGGATTCCATCAGCCTCAACAATGTAACGTCTAAGATCAGCTTCACTAAAATAAAAAGTGTCCGGGTAAATAATATCAAATTGCGCCTGAAGCTCCGTTAAACCGGACAACGGAACCTGTGCCATTACAAGAATTTTTCTCTTCATATTAAAACAATCATTTTCCTTTATAAGAACAACTTGCAATTTTAAAAGAGGTCATAAAAAAGAACACCGTTTCTCTTTTATGACCTCAATATTGTTAATGCCAATTTCTCTTTCCTATTGTTTAATCCTACTTCAGGGCTGTTGCACCAGTAGCGGGGATCAATAATCGGGAATACTCTGCCGGATTATTGAAAAGCGACAAAACGCTTTTGATCTCCTTATCACTTCCCAGCGCAGCTATAATAGCTCCTTTCTGATAATAATAACGCGACACAATTTCATCTTTAAGCAGGTCACGTATTTCTTCGCTGTTTTTATCAAGATCCTGATTCAGGTCTAAGGTTAACCCTTTTTCAAGCGCTGCAAATTCATTTTTGGTACCATCGAAATAACGTTCCTTCTTTGCCGTTTCAATCAATACCTTTAATGTTTGTTCACTCCTTGATTCATAGGAGAATTTCTTCTCAGTCAGATATTGGTGAAATTCACTGTAAATATCATTATCAATTGCAAACTTATCAGGTGAGGCAATGGTTTTATGCTTCGAAGCATATTCCGTGGCGAAATCGAATATCATATAATCCTGTACCAGTTTAAATGACAATGCACTCAACGTGTCCTGAACATTACGGATATCGGGCGTAACACCGCCACCATCTTTAACTTTACGTCCGTTTTTGGTTTTAAACACAGTGATAAGCGAATCCGGAATATTCCCAACACTTCCATCGGCATTCCGATGCGTATAATCGAGTGCCTGAATGCACCTGCCGCTTGGGATATAGTATTTTGCGGTTGTAACCTTTAATTTTGTGTTGTAGCTAAGATCGCGGGTAGTTTGAACGAGCCCCTTTCCGAAAGTACGATTGCCCATAATCACAGCACGATCGAGATCCTGTAGTGCACCGGCAACAATCTCAGACGCTGAAGCGGATCCGCTATTTACCAATACGATCAATGGCATTACCGAATCGACCGGTTGCTCGGTTGCACGGTAAGTCTTATCCCATTGCGATACTTTTCCTTTTGTGCTGACAATCTCCTGCCCATGATTCACAAACAGATTTGTAACCTTAACTGCTTCACCCAAAAGGCCTCCCGGATTTGAACGGAGGTCAAGAACAAGCGTTTTAGCTCCTTTTTTATCCCTTAAATCAACCACCGCATCGCGTACACTTTCGGCACAACCATCGGTAAAGCTTGAAAGACGGACATAGCCTGTTTTTGCATCAATCATTCCATAATAGGTCACCGGATCGATCTGAATTTCCTCGCGGACGATGTCAAGCGTAAAGGGTTTTTTCTCCCCCGGACGTTGCATTTTTACCTTTATTGCTTTTTTAGCAGGTCCTTTCAAAATTTCGGAGACATCAGCAACGGCCATCTTGTCAACCTGTTTCCCATCAACTTCAATAAAAATATCGCCTGCGCGTAAACCATTTACCTGTGCCGGAAACCCTTCGTAAGGTTCAGCTACAATTATCTGATTACCACGTTTACTGATCATTGCACCAATACCGGCATATTCGCCTGTTGTCATGAACTTAAAATCGTCCATTTCCGATTCCGGGATATAAACGGTGTAAGGATCAAGGGTTTCGAGCATATCGTCGATCCCTTTTTTAATCAGTTTATCAGGTTTAACTTCATCCACATAAAAAAGATTCAACTCCCGAACCAGTGTATAAAAGATGTCCAGGTTTTTTGAAATCTCGAAATTTTTCTGATCGCTTTTAAATCCCCAGAAAGAGAGCCCGATAATAACCACGAAAGACAATGCAAGTGCAGTCTTCAATATTTTGTTACTCATACGATAAAATCCCTTTATTAATTATCAATCTTCGTTTCAACCAATTTTACAAAAGTAATAATTCAGCCTGATTAAAAGCACAACAACAGAATGTCATTAACAGTTGCGCCGGTTCAAACCTTTTACGTATTTTTAACGCGTTAAAATCTATTCGTATTGAGCAAAGGTTTAGTAATTCGGTCCACAGGCAGCTGGTATTCGGTAAAAGCAGATACTGGCGAGACTTATGATTGCCGCATAAAGGGAAAGCTTCGGATGAAAGAGGTCCGGACGACCAACCCGGTTTCGGTTGGCGACCGTGTTGAATTTGAACTTCAGCACGATGAAACGACCAAAGAGGGCGTCGCCGGGATTATCTCGGCCATTGAACCGCGCAGAAACTACATTATCCGCAAGGCCTCCAACCTGTCGAAAGAGAGCCAGATCATTGCTGCTAATATTGATCAGGCATTTATCGTCGTAACGGTCAACTACCCTGTTACCCTGCCCGGATTTATCGACCGTTATCTTGTTTCGGCCATGGCCTACCGGATTCCGGCATGTCTTGTATTCAACAAACTCGATTTATATAACGCCAAGGATTACGAAAAACTTGAAGAGTACCTGCAAACCTACGAATCGATTGGATACAAATGTTTCCAGGTTTCGGCTGAGAAAAACTTCAATATCGATATACTCAGTGCCGAACTCAAAGGAAAAATCAGCCTCTTTTCAGGTCTTTCGGGTGTTGGAAAATCATCGATCCTCAACCGGATCGACCCGACACTCACACTAAAGACCGGAATAATATCGGACCATCACCAACAGGGAAAGCACACCACCACATTTGCCGAAATGTTTGAGGTCGAGGGTGGAGGATACCTGATCGACACGCCTGGCATCCGAGGTTTTGGTGTAATTGATATGGCGAAGGAGGAAATCGCCCACTATTTCCCCGAGATGTTTGGATTGCTCGATCAGTGCCGTTTTTTCAATTGCACCCACACCCATGAACCAGGCTGTGCAGTAAAAACTGCCGCTGAAAAAGGGGAAATACCTGCAACCAGATATGAATCCTACCTTTCGTTAATGGCCGAAGACAATTCGAGGTACAGGAGTAATACCTGATTTCTTAAATTCTTAATCATCAAAATTCAGATTTAAAAGATTTGCCCGCTGTATCGTTGTCCACCGCTTAAGCTGATCCATCATCAGGTAATTTCGGGCGCCATTTTTGCAATCGAGGTCGTCAATAACTAATTCTCATCAGTATTTTTTCAGGGGGAGCCGTCAACAGGTAATTTTGACTATTATTTTTTCAGTTGGGCTCGTCAAAACCTAATTTCTGCCAGTATTTTTCCAGTTGGGCTCGTCAACAGCTAATTTCTGCCATTATTTTTCCAGTTGGGGTCGTCAACAGCTAATTCTATCCTGTCTTTTCTGAGATAAGTAAATCCTTCATTTGAACTCATACATCAGCAAAGCCTATACTGGACTACCACTGAATAAAACACAATGAGTTTGAACCAGGTTATTTCTTTTGTCAAAAAAACCCTTTAAAATGAACAATTTCATGTCTTCAACCGTTTTATCTTAAAATTTTATATAAATTTGCCACGAATAAAAACAGATTGACACAAATGAATAGCAGTACTTTTTACTTTTGGTTTGGTTATCTTGGCCTTCGCACGGGGACTGAACGGTAAAGTATTGTCAAAACAACAATATTAAATCATTAAAAGGTCTCCAGATATGGAGGCCTTTTTTTTTACAATTAAAACTGAATAAATGAAGCTTGCGGTAATAGGACTTGGGTTAATAGGTGGTTCGATGGCAAAAGATTTGCGGAGAACAAAATTTGCAACCGAGATCATCGGGGTCGACAACAATCCCGAAAATGCCAGGATAGCACTCGAAGTCGGTATTGCTGACAGAATTGAAAGCTTGGATAAAGCAGTGAAAGAGGCCGATATCGTAATTGTTGCAATACCTGTCGATATGATTGTACAATTACTGCCCTACATTCTGGATCATATCTCGCCTTCGACAACCGTTATAGACGTCGGGTCAACAAAGCGTGAAATTGCTGCGGTAGTGAAAGATCATCCTTTAAGGGGTAATTTTATCCCTTCGCACCCTATGTCGGGTACCGAAAACAGTGGCCCGAACGCAGCTATTGAACACCTTTTCGACGGAAAAATCTGTATTATTTGCGATCAGGAAAAGTGCCGACCTCAACATCTGGCGCTTGCCGAAAAAATGTATCAATCAATTGGAATGCCAACCGCTTATATGACCAGTGACGAACAGGACCATACAACGGCATTTATTTCGCATCTGCCTCACGCCACCTCGTTTGCGCTGGCCAATGCCGTACTCGCAATCGAAGACCGCAAAATCATTTTTGATCTTGCATCGGGTGGATTTCAATCAACTGTTCGGCTTGCCAAGAGCTCACCCAAAATGTGGTCACCCATTTTCTGGCAAAACCGTGATTACATTTACGAGGCGCTCGAAGTTTATATCCATCACCTCGAAGAGTTGAAAGAGAGTCTAAAAAATGACGATTACAAACGACTATCTGAATTAATCGTAAATGCCAACAATATACGTGGCGTGCTCGATGGTGAAAATTCATCACTTAAAAAAAACGAAGAAACAATTATTAAACTTTATACAAAATAAATTATCATGGGATCACAATTAGACATTCAACCGATCAGTCACTGGTTGCCAAATATAGATAACCCACTTTTAATCAGTGGACCTTGCAGCCTCGAATCGGAAGAACAGACAATGGCAACAGCAAGGGAACTGGCTAAAGATAAACGGGTTTTTGTGTACCGTGGTGGAATCTGGAAACCACGCACCCGTCCGGGTTCGTTCGAAGGGATGGGAAGTATTGCACTTGAATGGTTAAAACGTGTCAAGGAAGAGACCGGATTACTCATCGGAACCGAGGTTGCAAATGCGCAACATGTCGAAGAGTGCCTGAAAGCCGGAGTAGATGTAATGTGGATTGGTGCCCGATCAACGGCATCACCTTTCGTTGTTCAGGAAATTGCCGATGTATTAAGAGGTACCGACCAGATTATCATGGTTAAAAATCCCGTAAATCCAGATGTGCAGTTATGGATCGGCGCTTTGGAAAGACTTAGTCAGGCCGGATTGAAAAACCTTGTCGCTATTCATCGTGGATTTACCCCTTTTGGTGAGTCGAAGTACCGCAATTATCCGAACTGGAAAACTGTGATCGAGCTTAGGCAGTTAATGCCAAACTTACCAATCATTTGCGATCCAAGCCACATATCCGGTAAACGCGAATACCTATTCGAAATTTCGCAAAAAGCCTTTGACCTTGGTCTTGATGGCTTAATGCTTGAATCGCACATCGATCCTTCCTGCGCTCTTAGCGACAAAGATCAACAAGTGACGCCTTTTGAATTGGGTAAGATCCTTGATAAACTTGTGATTCGTTATTCGAGTTCGAATGACCCGCTTTTCGAAAATATGCTCGATACACTTCGTTCGCGGATTGACGGCATCGACCATGAAATCATCGAGATACTTGCTTCACGTATGGAGATTGTCAAACAGATTGCAACCTATAAAAAGCAAAACAAGGTGACGGCTCTCCAGATCAACCGTTGGACACAGTTATTGGAGGACCGCATTGCAACTGCTCATAAACTTAATCTGGACGAAACTTTTATAAAAATAATCTTCCAGCTGATCCACGAAGATTCGGTTCGTCAACAGACCGAAATCATGGACAGCGATTTGTAAGAAGTGAAAATTGAAGAAGGAAAGGAGGTCGTTAATGATCTCCTTTTCTTTTGAATATTATTAAAGGAGTGGGGGTAATGTCAGAAAAGAGCAAGAAGAAAATCAATCCAATTGCACAAATTGACGAATTGTCAGATTAAACCTGCTGTTGCGGCTCCAACTTCTTTTTCAACTTCGCAATCACTTTCGTCATTGCACCATCTATCTGGGTAAATTCGAGTTTTTCTTTGGCGATATAAACGACCATAACCGCAATTTTCCGGTCATTCAATTCAAGTGACTGATACAATTCTTGTTTTTGATGACGGTAAACCTCACGCAATAGCCGCTTGAGTAAATTCCGGTCGTGTGCCCTTTTAAAAAGACGTTTTGGAACGCTAAACACAACCTGGGCAGGAAATGATGTAGGCAATTCTTCGTACTTCCATACAACTTTCAGTGGATAACACAGAAAAGAAGTACCCGACAGAAAGATATCACCGATGATTTTCTGGCTGCATAATTTTTCCTCTTTTCGAAATGTATAGACTGTCATAAGTTGAAAATACAAAAAAAAGGGGAAATCGCTTTCCCCTTTAAGATGAAAATATAAATTTCTTCTATTTATTATTTTTATTGAATTCCGAGATAAACCGTTCGAGAGCTGCAGTCATCGAAGGAGCTTCAGGAACTGGTGCTTCCACATCAAGTCGTAATCCGGCATCCCTGACGGCCTGAGCTGTAACTGGGCCAAAAGTTGCAATCTTTGTATCTTTTTGTTCAAAACCGGGGAAATTCTGTATCAATGATTTGATACCGCTTGGACTAAAGAAGACCAGCATATCGTAATTGACATCTTTCAAATCCGACAAATCACTACTTACTGTCCGATACATGATCGCCTCTGTTACTGGCAATTTAGCCTTCTCCAACAAAACAGGAATTTCATCCTTGTGAATATCAGACAACGGAATCAGAAATTTTTCTTCCTTGTGTTTCAACAAAACATCTACAAGATCGGTGAATTTACCATTCGCATAGAATATTTTCCGCTTCCTGTAAACGATGTATTTCTGCAGATAAAAAGCTGTGGCTTCCGAAATACAGAAGTACTTCATTGCATCAGGAATCGTTAACCGTAATTCACCGGCGATTCTAAAAAAATGATCAATGGCAGTCCTGCTGGTAAAAATAACAGCTGTATGTTCCAGGATCTGTATTCTGTCCTTGCGAAAATCCTTAGCCGGAACGCCCTCAACCTGAATGAACTGACGAAAATCTATTTTCAGGTTGTGCTTAACCGCCAAATCATTATAAGGTGAACTCCCTGTACTCGGTTCTGGTTGCGATACTAATATTTTTCTGATTTTCAACTTATTAACTTTTAAAACATTTAATATTTTTTTAAACTCCTCTATTATCTACTTATGAGTTTAAAAACCAAAAGTAACGGTAGAATTTCAAGGGTACAAAGGTACAAAATCAAATAGAAAATTGATATGTCTTTACGAATTCCGAGATAAATAGTTCTGATCACATTAGCTATATACATAATGACAACGAGAGCTGCCATCACCCAAATCGTGATAAAATTAGTCTCTGTAAGTACCGCATGGATGGTAACTATAGGAAGTAAAATCAAACCTAATGCCTTATAATACAACCTAATATTAAACACTGATTCTTCTGTTTGCTCCTTCAGCATTACGATTGATCCAGCCAGTTGATAAAGCAATATTTTCGTAAATAAATATCCGTTTATGACCAATAATAATGCTAAAAAAAAGAGGATAGAAGGGTACCCTGGTATATCCATTTTGTAGAAAGTAGCAATCTGATATACTGAAAGCGGGAGAATTAAATGAAAAATAAAGTCAAGTCGTACAGATCCATACATCGTTTTGTAGCCTCGTTGCTGGAATAATCGGGTCGCAGCGCTGAATTTAACAAGGCTAACAAAAAGTTGACCAAGGTAATTAAGAAAACCGACCCTGACCGACGCAAAGATCATCCAGAAGATCAGGATAATTCCTAAAACCCAATCCTGATTTTGAACTATCAGCTCTTTACCAACAAAACCATATGGTTTGGTAGATTTGGGGATAACTGCATGCCTGGCCTGCAGAAAAGCTGAATCAGAAAGGGTTACGACATTCCCGAAATTTAAAGTATCGCCTGCAGTAATGTATAATCCGGGGTTACCTGTATAAATGTTCAACGATGCATCGTAAACAACAGGTTCCTCGGTGTATAATTTACTTTGAAAAAATTCTTTCCTGGGCTGATTATTAATTGGTTTACCATTAGTGATGGTTTTTGTCGGGCTGGCAACCACGCTTTTTGCCTTCACTGCTGTCTGTTTTTGTGGTGCTGCCTTCCGGACAGGCTGTTGACCAGTCTTTACCGTTGTCTTGGCAACAAACGCTTCAGATATCTCTTTTTCAACCAAATTTAAAACAAACATAAAACATACTTTTCAGCGCTGCAAAGATAAATAATAAAGGGATGAAACTTGTCATCGAATAAGAGGTGGTTCTCGATAAGTTTTAGATTAAATGGCCGGAGTTCACTATTTTTGCAAATATGCAGAAAGAATCAGGCTTCAAAATCTACTTTGCTCCTCTTCAGGAGTCGACCGATCACATCTACCGGAGTGCTCACGCGAAATTTTTCGGTGGTGTGGATAAATACTTTGCTCCCTACATTGTGCGTCAAAACGACGGGACGGTTAAAACTTCACACCTTCGTGATATCAAACCAGAAAACAACCAGGAATACCCGCTTGTTCCCCAAATACTTGCAGGCAATTCTGCTGACTTTATCTTCCTTTCAAAATTGTTACAGGACAACGGATATGACGAGGTCAACTGGAATCTCGGTTGCCCCTACCCCATGGTAACCAATAAGGGACTTGGTTCGGGATTACTTCCACATCCTGACCGGATAAAAGCTATCCTTGAAGCTTCATTGCCACAGGTGAACTGTAAGATTTCGGTAAAAATGCGGACCGGATTGCAATCGCACGACGAGATCTTTCAGATCATTGATGCGCTGAATGAGTTTCCACTCAGCGAAATCATTCTTCATCCAAGGTTTGGCAAACAACTTTATCGCGGAGAGGCCGATGAAAACGTGTTTACCGAAGTGCATAAAAAGTTGAACAACTCACTCGTTTATAACGGTGATATTGAATCATCTGATAATCTCAATCGCCTCAACATCCTATTTGGCGATATCACAACCTGGATGATTGGCCGTGGCATTCTGAAAAATCCGTTTCTTCCGCTTCTTCTTAAAGGTGGTTCCTTTCCGGAAGTTGAAGCGCGTGCGGTGATTATGCGGAATTTCCACAACGAAATATTCCTCAAATATTCGAATTTCCTGAATGGAAGCAGCCACATACTTATGAGAATGGAAAAATTCTGGAGCTACTTTAGTTTCGCTTTCCCCGATCAGCACAAAACTTTCAAACGGATTAAAAAAGCTTCCAACCTGGTCAAATATGAAGCAGCCGTTAATGAAAACTTTCAAAGACTAAGAGACTATGAAGAAGACGAACGCAGCCCGAATTCTTGACCGGCTTAAAATCAGTTACGAGCTAATTGAATACGAAGTAGATGAATCGGACTTAAGTGCGGTTCACCTTGCCGCAACAGCAGGAGTTCCTATCGAAAAGGTTTTTAAAACGCTTGTTTTAGAGGGCGATAAAACCGGTCATTTTGTGTGCGTTGTTCCGGGAGGCGATGAGATCGATCTGAAAAAGGCAGCATTGGCCAGTTCCAACAAAAAGGTGGCGATGATTCCCATGAAAGAGCTTGAAACATTAACGGGCTACATCAGGGGCGGTTGTTCACCACTTGGAATGAAGAAAAACTTCCCCGTTTACATCGATACATCTGCATTTGATCAGTCCTTTATCTATATCAGTGCCGGCATAAGAGGGATGCAGATCAAACTGGCACCAGCTGATTTAGTGATCGCCTGCAAGGCAATTAAGGCAACTATCACTGCAGAAAACAACTAATCTATCAAATAAATTTTCAACACTTTTCCTGCCTTATCCGTGTTTTTTGCACAACTCAATAAACAGCATCACCCGTTCGGGCGAGACATCCGCCTGAATGATATGTGCCGGTGAAATCATATAACCCCCACCTTTCCCCAGAATGGCGATCTTTTCGATAATGTCGCGTTCGAGCTCTTCATCAGTTCCGTTCGGAAGTAAATCCTGCTGGTCGATGGCACCCCAAAAGGCAAATTTATCTCCGAAATTGGTTTTCATATCCTGCGGCAAATGGCCCGGGACGCCCGGCTGAACCGGATTAAATACCTCAAATCCAATTTCACGGATATCATCAAGCAAATCAGCGACCGCTCCGTCACAATGTAAAATGGGGATGATATCAGGTTTGGCTTCTTTAAAACGATCAATCATCCGCTTATAAATTGGTTTCAACTGGTCTCTGAATGTTTCAGGAGGGATCAGCAGACTGACCTGCGTTCCGAAATCGTCGCCGAACCAGAGGGCATCCACCCCTTTCTCAATGAGTCTTAAACCAATCTGTGTCTGGAATTCGGCACAGGCTTCGAACAACGGAACCACGTATTCCGTTTCCATCATCATATCGATCAGCAGTTTTTCCATCCCTGCCAGCTGATGTGCCAGCGAAAAAACGGTGACTTCAATGTCTCCGATCACCACGTAATCATTCTTGTATTCCTTCACGAGTGCCGCCGCGTCCCTGTAACGACCAGGAGCATCCGGATCGGGAAACTTGTAAGCATCAATATCAGCTTTGGTCTCGGCTTGAGCTAGCGGATAGTCAACCACCTCGACATAAATATCACCCAGGCGCATCCGCATCCGGTATTCGTTCAGCCAGGTACCATCGGCATCTTTCTCAATTTTGAAATCATCCGAAACCGAAGCGCCCGTAATCACAAGATCACTTCCCATTGCAATGCGCAGCTCATTGGCACTGATGCGATAGGTGACATCCTCGTAAAGATTTTCGGTGTAATGCACAGGAATATTCATCACTTTGCCAAAATGATCTGCCAGACTCCGGCAAAGATCAAACTGAACCGGTACTCTGTCTGGTAAACCTTCTATTCGTTTGAAAGCTTTTAATACTCGTTCTCTTGAATTCATTGATATCAGTATTTCGCTATTTGACAATTATTTTCGTCGTTTCAATTCCTATTCCTGAAGCTTTAGCGGTCAGCATTATTTCGCCTGTTTTTCCTGTCGGACGCACAATGACAAGACCACGGCCCCGAAAAGTTGTACAGGTCGGCGATTTAAAACTTCGCATATCCGACGGATTGGCACTACCGATGGCAGCCGTTTTGCCTGCTCCCCAAATTGCAAAGGTTACGGGCAGATCACCGTCGGTAACGAGGTTACCGGCATCGTCGGTCAGTTCAACCATCACATAGGATAAATCGTTCCGGCTGTTGTTGATAGTTGCACGGTCAGGAGTTAAACGTATTTTCGAGGCAGCACCTGTTGTTTTCAATATTTTTGTGCCGAGCACGACAGTATCTCTCAAACCTACTGCTTTCAGTTCGCCTGCCTCGTAAGGGACTTCGAAAGTTGCCGTTAATTTCGTTTCATTTAAAACAGGAAGTATACCGATCACTTTTCCGTTCAGTTCAAGCCTTACAGACGGATAATTTGAATAAACCGAGACCGACATTTTTTTGCCTTCGGCTCCTTTCCAGTTCCACGACTGGCGTTCGTCGGGCCAACCCCACATGCTGACCGTTTCCTCCTCCCCGGATGGAATCGGGGCATGAACCGCCATCTCCAGATCGCTGATTCCCCAAACCACATCGCGGAAGTATGACTGATCTTTTTTGAAACCGCAAATATCGATATCGCCGCAATATGCATTGAACCATGGCCACGGCAGGGTAAATGCTTGTGACTCCTTTGGTCCCGTTAAGGTATGACCAATGGCCGACTCACCCAGGTAGTCGAAGGCCGTCCACACAAAATCACCGATCACATAGGGTTCATCCTTCACCATTCTCCAGTTCTCGAAAGCCTCTTTTGGGAAAGATTCGGTTCCTGCCATCACCCTGTCGGGATAAAGCTCGTGATCGGATTCATACTTTTTCCACTCGTAGTTATATCCGCCTATATCCAGTCCGGCAAACGCAGGTGCTGAATCTTTCCAGTCCCTCCCTTTATTATCCCAGAAAGCACATATCGCTTCTGTTACCGGACGTGTCGTATCGAGGTTTTTAACGATCTTAACGAGACGTGACCTTATTTCAAGTCCGGATGGATCGGCCCTTTCGGGGATTTCATTTCCAATGCTCCACATGATAACTGACGGATGGTTCCGGTCACGAAGGATCATCGCCTCAAGATCTTTGGCGTGCCAATCCTTGAAAAACCGGTGATAGTCCTGCGGATTCTTGGGCTTTTCCCACATATCGAAAGCTTCATCAATCACAAATACGCCCAGCCGGTCGCAGGCCTCAAGAAATTGCCGTGATGGCGGATTGTGACTTGTACGAATCGCGTTATACCCGAATTTTTTCATCAGTTCCACACGGCGTTCTTCGGCACGGTCGATCGCAGCAGCACCCAATATTCCATTGTCATGGTGCATACAACCACCTTTGAGCAGCATATTTTCACCATTCAGAAGAAACCCTTTCTTTGCATCAAAACCAATGGACCGGATTCCGAAAGCCGTTGTCGTCTGATCGAAAGTGGTATCGCGGAACTTTACCGTAACGACAGCACTGTACAACGAAGGAGAGTCGGGTGACCATAATGAGGGTTTTGCCACCGAAAGATGTTGGGATACGATTTTCTTCTCCCCCGAAACAATCCGCTCAAGCTTTTCATCGGTAGCCACCGTTTCTCCTCTGGGATTCAGAAGCGTGGTCACAATATGTACCTGCTGATTTTTCCCCGAATTGTTCTCAATCGTTGACTCCATTTTAACCGTAGCCTTCTCCTTCGAAACTTCAGGTGTTGTTACAAAAGTACCCCACTGCGAAATATGTACCTGGTTGGTAGTAATCAGTTCTACATGGCGATAAATACCCGATCCGCTGTACCACCTGCTGTTTTTACCCTGGTTCACCACCTTCACGGCAATCACGTTCTTCTGACCCGGAGGATTCAAAAACGGGGTGATATCATAGCTGAACGGCGTATATCCATACGAATGAAAACCAGCATGTTTTCCGTTGATCCACACTTCGCTCTCCATATAAACGCCATCAAAAAGGACGGAGATCATTTTGCCTTTAGAATTTAAATCGAGCGTAAATGATTTCCGGTACCAACCGATTCCCCCCATTACATGTCCTGTTGCACCGCCACCCTGACTTTCGGATGAAAACGGGCCGATTTGCAGGACGCTATCTTTGGGCGCCCGGTCTTCGATGCTCCAATCGTGCGGAAGATCGAGTGAACGCCATTGCGAATCATCGAAAGCGGGAGTTGCTGATCCCGCAACATCACCAAGGTTAAATTTCCAGTCCGAATCGAAAAGTTGCGAACGACTTGCGGGATCAAACGTTGGAAATGTACACGCCATCATGAGCGATGACAGGATGAATCCGGAAAAAAGAAAGGTCATGCTCCGGAATAAAATTCCAACTGATTTGTAAATACTTAATTTCATAATTTGGTCTGTTTAATTCTGTTAATATCCGGATGCCTGTCCGTCCTTTCTCGATTCGGAAGCGCCGTGGTAAACGTTATTTTTTGCATCGTACATGATCGCCTGGTAACCACCATAACCGCCAAGATCGTATTGAATGGTATGACCTTTTTGCATTAGCGCCCGGATCGTTTCGTAACTGATACCGCTTTCAAGACAAACAATTCCGGCATCCATCATCTTCTCTCCCGTGGGTTCCGATGATCCGAAATGTTGAATTCGCGGGGCGTCGCCCGCCTCCTGCAGACTCATCCCAAAGTCAATCAGGTTCACCACGATCTGCACATGTCCCTGAGGCTGCATGGCACCGCCCATCACGCCAAAACTCACCCATGGCTGACCTTCTTTCGTAATAAATGCAGGAATGATCGTCTGGAACGGGCGCTTGCCAGGCTCGTAAGTATTAACATGGTTCTCTTCCAATGTAAACATCTCTCCGCGATCCTGCAGAACGAATCCTAACTTGTCGGGGGTCATGCCACTACCCATTCCGCGATAGTTGCTCTGAATTAAAGAGATCATATTGCCAGCCTCATCTGCAACGGTGAGATAAATTGTATTTCCATGTTCGGGATTTCCGGGCAGTTGCCTTTTTGATGAACGGTTCATATCAACCAGCTTTCTTCGTTCATCAGCGTATGGTTTAGAGATCAGCTGCTTTATTGGAAGCTGATTAAAGGCTGGATCGGCATAGAACTTCGCCCTGTCTTCGAATGCCAGTTTCTTTGCCTCAACAAACAGGTGGATGTATTCTGCGCTTCCAAAACCCATCGATTTTACATCGTAGCCTTCCATGATATTCAGCATTTGCAACGCGGCAATTCCCTGGCTATTCGGTGGAAGTTCCCAAACATCATATCCCCGGTAATTGGAAGAGACAGGTTCAACCCATTCTGAATGATGAGCGGCCATGTCTTCATACGAAAGATATCCGCCATTCGTTTTCATATAGGTACCGATCGTTTTGGCAATATCACCTTTGTAAAATGCTTCTCTTCCGCCATCTGCAATCTTTTGAAGCGTATTAGCGAGATAGAGATTTTTAAAGATTTCACCTTTCTTCGGAGATTTGCCGTCGGGCATATAGGTCTCTTTAAAGTTTGGGAATTGCTGGAGAGATCTTGAATTTGAGGCCATGTAATAGGCGATCACCTCACTGACCGGAAATCCGTCGCGAGCATAGTTGATGGCTCCCGACAGAATTTGTTTCATCGGAAGTTTGCCAAACTTTTGGTGCAACTCGAACCAGCCATCCACACAGCCGGGAACCGAAACGGGGAGTGGCCCAAGCGAAGGGATCTTTTTTATTCCCTTACTCAACAGTATTTCCCGCGTTAAAGACATGGGTGACCTGCCGCTCGCATTCAATCCATACAATTTCTTTGTCTGTGCATCCCAAACGATCGCAAACAGGTCACCACCCATACCGGAGCCGGTAGGTTCCATCAGCCCCAGCACTGCATCGGCTGCGATGGCAGCATCAATCGCACTACCCCCCGCTTTTAATACTTCGATGGCCGTTTGTGTCGCCAAAGGCTGACTTGTGCAAGCCATTCCGTGTTGTGCAATCACTTCAGAACGTGTGGCAAATGCCCTACCGGTTATCCGGTCCTGTGCAAAAAGAAATTGTGTTACAAAAAGATAAAGGAGAAGTGTCGAAAGTGTTTTCATGAATGGTTTTTCTTTAAAATCAAAAATACGTTTATTATCCAACTATTCACAAATCAGTCATTTGTTTTTGCCGAAGTAAAACATATATTTGTTGGTATTAACAATTGCATCAATTCGCTCAATTTAAAGGACGATCAGAACTGATAAAGTGGTGATTTTTCAATTACATTTAACTGACAGAAATCGAAAGATTAATTTTATTACTAACAAAATATCAATACCTTAGAATTATGACAACATCGCGTCGGACATTTCTTAAAAACAGCGCCGTTCTGGTTGCCGGAACAGCTCTCTTGTCGAAAACATCGTTTGCAGCGTCAAAACCCAACGAAATACTGGGACTTCAACTCTATTCGGTTCGGGATGATATGAAAAAAGATCCGATTGGGACGCTGACGCAACTGGCCAAAATGGGATATAAGAATGTTGAACATGCCAATTATATCAACCGGAAATTCTATGGCTATTCATCAGCTGAGTTTAAAAAGATTCTGGATGATCTGGGATTGAAAATGCCAAGTGGTCATACCGTAATGGGTAAAGATCATTGGGATGCCGATAAGAAGGTGTTTACCGATGCATGGAAACAGACGGTTGAAGATGCCGCCTTTATGGGACAAAAATATGTGATCAGCCCATGGATGGACGAAGCTATGCGTAAAACTTATGACGACATGATTCGGTACATTGATGTATTTAATCAGAGTGGTGAACTTTGCCAGAAATCAGGTATGAAATTTGGCTACCACAACCACTCTTTCGAATTCAGCGAAAAACTGAACGACATTAAAGTGTTCGATATCATGATGAAAAACATGGATCCTAAACTGGTTATCATGCAGCTGGATATTGGTAATATGTACATTGCCGGCGCCAAAGCACTTGATATTTTAGGTCAATATCCCGGAAGGTTCGAAATGCTTCACGTTAAAGACGAAATAGCAGTAAATACACCTGAGAAATATGAGAGTGCCATTTTGGGAAAAGGAATCATTCCTGCCAAAGAGGCAATCGACTTAGGTCGGAAAATAGGAGGTACAACTGTCTTTATCATTGAACAGGAGTCTTACCAAACCGGGACGCCACTCGAATGCATGAAGGAAAACCTTGAAGTAATGAAAAAATGGGGGTATTAATTTTCTACTTTAATCATTTCAAAAACCAAAATATGGTAAAGACATTACTTTTAGTTTTATTGATTACGCTTTCCCTCACGGGATATTCCCAAAAAAAGGAGCAATTGTTTAATGGCAAAGACCTTAAAGGGTGGACCATCTTTGTAGCTGACTCAACGATCAAACCTGCATCTTTCTTCTATGTAAAAGATGGTGTGATCGAAACGCCCGGAATCCCAATGGGATATCTCCGAACCAAAAAGGAATATTCGGACTACCGTCTTCATGTTGAATGGCGCTATCCCGAAAATCCTACCAACAGCGGGGTTTTCATTCATACCGTGGGTCCGGACAAAATTTGGCCAAGACATTACCAGTGCCAGCTAAAACACCTCTTCGCAGGAGATTTTATTATACAGGATGTAGGATTAAAAGCAACAGTCAGAGATACAGTCTATGTTTCGACGGAAAAAGTTAAACCAATTGCGCCTAAAATGAAAGCCTCAAGCGAGAATAAAGCCGGCGAATGGAATAGCTACGATATTGTTTGCAAAGGAAATACAGTCGAGGTAAAAGTAAATGGTGTGCTTCAAAACTACGCCACCGATTGCAGCGAAGCAAAAGGTGGAATCGGGCTGCAAGCCGAAGGATCGAAAATTCAATTCCGTAATATATGGATCGAAAAGATCAAATAATGAGAATTCGGAATATTCAATAAAATCAGAAAGGCCTCCGGTTTCGGGGGCTTTCTGTTTATATATCAGAAACCTTTACTGTCTTGCATCTGTTATTAATAAAAAAACGCAACAATGCTTATTGTCATCTCCCCTTCCAAAACACTCGACTTCGAAAAGCCAATTACCAATCAATCGTATACGCAACCCGAATTTGTAAAAGAAGCTTCAATCCTGATCAAACCACTCCGAAAACTTGGTGTTGATCAGTTAATGGATTTGATGGGAATCAGTCCTAAACTGGCGCAGTTAAACCAGGAACGGTACTTTTTATGGCGACCCGAATTCTCCCCCGAAACGGCACGTCAGGCACTTTACGCTTTTAAAGGTGATGTCTATTTAGGCCTTGATGCAGATTCGCTTTTGCCTCCCGACATCGAAGCGGCCCAAAATCAGCTAAGGATTCTTTCGGGTTTATATGGCGTGCTACGGCCACTTGATCTGATCAGACCATACCGCCTTGAAATGGGAATACCGATATCGGTAGGGAAAGCCCACAATCTGTACCAGTTCTGGCAGAAGAAAATTACTTCCAAAATCAGGGAAAATCTTGATAATAGTGGTTCGAGTCTATTAATTAACCTTGCTTCTGTTGAGTATTTCAAATCGATTGATCTAAAGAAGTTAAAGGCAGAAATAGTTACACCCGAATTCCGTGAGGCGAAAGAGGGAACTTACAAAATGGTCTCCTTTTTTGCGAAGAAAGCCCGTGGTATGATGACCAGATTTATCCTTCAAAACGCGATTGATTCTGAAGAACAATTACATGCCTTCGATAGTGATGGGTATTGTTACAATGGAAGTCTTTCGGAAAAGGGAAGGCCTGTTTTTACGAGGGAATAAGATTCCTTTGATGATTACATAAACAAAGCTGATCTGAGGTTTTATGTTATCTGACAATTTCAGCTACTTTAAAACGAAATTATTACCTTTGCATAAACAGGTCAAAGTAAACATCAAAATGGCAACAACAATCATTAAAATCAACGGTCGGAGCAAGCTGTCAAGGTTATTGGTTGATATGGCCGAAGAGCTTGCAAAAAAAGATAAATCGATTGAAGTTTCATCTACCGAAATACCCAACCATACAACCCTTCAGGCAATTGCCGATGCACGTAAAGGAAAAACAATAAAGTGTGACTCTTTTAACGATTATATTGAGAAAGTGAAATAGGATGTATGCTCTTGAATTTACCAATCAATATTTAAAAGATCTAAAACTTGCACGGAAGAGAAAGTTAGACGAATCAAAATTAAATGATTTGATTTTTTTGCTATTGTCAGACATTAGTTTACCTCCAAAATATAAAGATCACGGGTTAACCGGTAATTTGAAAGGATTGAACGAATGTCATATTTCACCAGATTGGTTATTAATCTACGAAAAAGACACCATCATAAAGCTTATAACCTTAATCCGTACAGGCTCTCACTCAAACCTTTTTTAACTTTCTAAGAACTGATTTAATTATCAGTTGTTTACTTTAAAGCTTTTTTATTTACCAATTCCATCTAGAACTAATAAACCATTGGTTATCGGAATATTTAGAATATAGAGGCTTGTATCTCAGTCGTAAACAACTCCAGAAATTTCATCCCCATATTTGAGTTCCCTTTTTTGTTGAGTCGGGGACTCCAAACGGCAATGCAATATTTATTCGGATGGATTGCAACGATTCCACCTCCAACACCGCTTTTACCCGGTAATCCTACCTTAAATGAAAACTCTCCTGCTTCATCGTAAAATCCGCACAACTGCATGATCGCATTAACTCGCTTTGATTTACTGACACTTATAATCGTTTCGTTAGTGTATGGGCAAACACCATAAGCAGCCAGAAAAAGGAAGGTCCGGGAAAGCTCTTTACAGGACATTTCAATTGAGCAAAGATTAAAGTAGAAATCCAAAACAACGTCGATGTCATTTTTAATATTCCCAAACGATTTAATAAGATTGATCAAAGCTGCATTTTTGTAACCCGCTAATTTCTCTGAATTGGCAATTCTTGAACAATAATCAATGTCGGGATTGTCGGATACCTTTCTGACAAACTGGATAAATTCATATTTGGGATTACTAAGCTTACTTACAAGTATATCGCAAACAACCAAAGCTCCTGCATTGATGAGCGGGTTGCGAGGTATGCCAAAATCGTATTCCAACTGAACAAGCGAATTAAATGGTGTACCCGAAGGCTCAACTCCCACTCTTTCCCATAATTTTTCATCTTCAAGCTTGTAAGCAAGCACCAAAGCTAAAACTTTGGCAATACTTTGAATCGAGAATCTTTCGTCAGAATCACCAAAATCATAATGATCATCGTCAATTGTAGTAAGGTGTACACCAAACTTGTCAGGATTAACATCTCTTAATTCAGGAATATAGGAAGCTACTTTGCCCGGATCATTTGATACTTCTAACTGATAGTAGATTTTAGAAAATACTTCTACGTAGTTCATTTGTTTAGTTAAATTCAAGTTGCTTGCTGCAATTCAAAGGTAACTACTTTAAGCTATTTTAAAGAGAATCTTTCCAAATCACGGCATTTACAACACAATTTATTTCAGTTTGAGTTTTATTTCGATCAGTTTTATTACGTTCTCAGCATCATCTGCATTACTCATTTTAATTGTAATGCTTCGAAACTTGTTGCCTGCGGTATTTAAAAATTCATTCTTCATTTTTTCAGGCAGTTCACTCTGCACTATAAAAGGAGTTGCCTTATCAGCCAGATAGAAACTTACCCTAAAAGTACCGTCTATTATTCCGATCCAAAATATTGTTTTTTTCTTCTTTAAAGTACGGAAGAGCCAACATTTACCGTCATCATAAAACCGCCATACCTCCGAAATATCGGTATGATTGTCATGCAGATAACTTAAAATTCTTTGCCAGAGGATCTTTTTATCACCGATTATGGAGCAGATAAGGTCATCGGTGGGCGTTGTAAACCTGTCAGTTAATACAATGGTTTCCATAATCGAATTATTTTCTTTTGTTATCCTTTACCCGAACACGATCATTTTTCTCTTTTTTATTATTATCGCGTTTGACAGTAGTTTTTTCATCCCCTCGTCTGTTATAGTTTTTATCCCCTTGTTTGATATTCTTGTCAATTACACTACCACGCCCTCTGTTAGCCTGGTTACTTTGGCGATAAGACCTTTGATTTTCATTGCCTCTTTTTGGTCGCTCGCCAATTGTTCTTTGCGCTGGCCCACGGTATCTTTTCGCATACAATATTCTATATTCACGGTGCTTATAATAAGGAGCTTCACCATGATAGTCTTTCATTACTACTTTATATCCATCGTACAAATCATAGTTTTTATATCGGCTGGGTAGATATGATCTACGGACCCATGATCTGCCTTCAAAATAGATGAACATGGAAGTTTGAACATCATAATAGGCGTCCACATAAGGTAAGTAATAATACCGCACATCGGAATAACCTACAGGGCCCCATGGTGGAGGAGTACCAATATTCAAATGAACTGAAACTTGCGCATGAGTTGCGCTTGCAAAAAACAATACTAATCCGAAAACAATTAATTTCAAAAATTTCATCTTAGAACATTTACAGTTTGAAGTAATTCTCGTATGGCAAAAATACAACCTAATTTATTCAATACATGCAATAAGAATCGTGATTTAATCTTTCAAAATGGTATTTTTTGCTGATTCGAAATGCTTTCCCCGATTGAATGTTCAATGAAACTGCATAAAAGGCAATCTTATTGATGTATGAAAAATTGCTGAAGATAGGCTTCGAAGTGATCAGCACCAGGTTTTGCAGAGCGATAAGCGATGTAAAGATCCGGTCGGACAAGGTAACATCCGCTATCAACGATTCCGAATTGTTCAAAAAGATCGTCAGCACCTGATGTATACTGAATTATCTCAAATGAAATAAGGTTTGCGTATCTTTCAGCAATCTGATTAATTGCATCTATGGATGAATGTTTCGAAAAAATGAAAAGGTGAAAGTCCGTACTTTTCACTTTATCCTGAATATTAATCATTTTACCATCCTCCTGATAATTAATATAGGGTAACCTTTCACCTGGTTTGGGCGCATAAGTTGGGAAATCACCCTTGGATGAATATTGAGATAACAAACTCTTACGATACTGAATTCCGATTTCTGAAATTCGCAGGAAGAAAAAATGCCGGATAGATTGTTGTTTTACAAGAATTGGCAACATTAAATGCAGGCAAAAAGGCAGGACATGAACCCGAAAAAACTTTGCAAAAAAGCTACGGCTTGTGACGAATGTAAACGCACGATCGGTACCGCGCACAACATTTTTCGCAACAACTACTCTTTCGGATGAATAGGTATCAAGAAAAGATGCTTTTGACTTTCCCTGAATGGCCATTGCAAGCTTCCACGCGAGATTATAAGAATCCTGTAAACCCGTATTCATCCCCTGTGCACCAACCGGGCTATGAATATGTGCCGCATCGCCCACCAAAAAACAACGTTTTTGCTGAAAAGTTGAAGCATAACGCTCGTTTACATGAAATACTGAAAACCATTCAGGTTCAGATATTTCAACTTTCATGCGGGTTTTTTCAGAGAAACTATTTCTTATATCATCAAAAGTAAGCGGATCTTTGCTTTCCTTATCCATCGGAATTGCACCGTCAATACGCCATCGTCCATTAGGTAACGGAAAAATTCCGGCCGTTGTCTGATCCGAAAATGAGAAGCCTAACTGTTCGGGTGATAAATCTCCTTCAGCTTTGCAATCACTGACAAACAAATCGGTCGAAAAGGTTTTGCCGATGAAAGGAATTTGTAGTTGTTTACGGATGGTACTTCGCGCGCCATCGGCAGCAATTAAGTACTTTGAGATGACGAACTCTTCTTGTCCGTCAGGGAGTTTCAGCACGGAGTTCACACCATGATCATCCTGGGTGAATTGAATGAGTTCTGTTTCCCTTTCAATGGAATAACCGAAATTATTGATGAACTTAGTGAGTAGCTGCTCTGTTTGAGATTGTTCCAGCAAAAGCAAATAAGGAAACGGCGTAAGTCCATGTCCAATATCTCTCACTGGAATTGTGAAGGTTTTTTTACCGTTGAAAATAAGTTTGATTTCATTGGCGATTGTCCCACGCTGAATTGCTGTTTGGGCAATTCCCATCTGCTGAAATATTTCGAGACTTCGTGCCTGAACGATTAGTGCGCCCGAATAATTGGTCCGTTGCTCTTTCTTATCAATAATGCGAAAGGAGATATTGCGAAGTGCCAACTGACAAGCCATCATCAGTCCCGATGGTCCGGCACCAACGATCAATACATCAATATTTTTATCGCGTGATTGTGTTTGCATTAGTTCGTCGTATAATTTCAGATCTAATCTTTAGTATATCCTACAACCAAATACCTGAATGCCCATTTCCATCCGATTGAATAATTGCTTATTCCCGCTTTTTGAAACAGCGCATGTAATTCTTTCACCTTAAATGCCCGCAAAACAGAAATCGGGCCGTCGTTTTTTGAAAGTGCAGATCCGTTTAACAGGTGTGTAATCAGATAAACACCATAATAAGCCAGCCAATGTCGGTGTAAATCGTTGATAACAAATCCGGTCTTCGTATAATTTTTAAAATAGCTGAATAACTCTGTAAGTTCTTCGTCTTTCAAGTGATGACAAAACAAGGAGCAATGAATTACATCGATTGAAACGTCTGTTTTTAAATATTCGCGGTAATCGCTCACAACACCGCTTATTTCAGGGTAATCCTTACAATAGTCATTCATGTAATCGATTACGTCAGGATTCATATCAACACCTGTCAAAATTACCTGGTAACCACTCTTTTCTGCCCAATCGGCGATCACCTGCATCAAATCGCCACCGCCGCAGCCAAGATCGACAATATGATAGATTTTATTCTTATCCGTAACCAATTGCTTGATTCCATTCAACGAAATGGAGTGCCCGCCTAATACACTGTTGATGAAAGCAAGTTCCTTTAGATTTTTGAACAATAAGTCATTTTGAATATTAGGCGCATCCAGTAACTCAGACTCGTAAGAACGGTGTTTAAATTTATTCAGCATAAGTAAACAGTGCTGTTTCGATGCTTAGTCCAGGTCCAAAACCAATGGAAAAGATATTTTCATTTTGCCTAAGACCAGCCTGGATGATTTCATTTAAGACGAACAAAATTGTTGGGGACGACATATTGCCATATTCAGCCAATACTTTGTAAGAGTACTGCAAATCAGTGTCATTTAGCTGTATTTTTTTCTTTATCGTATCGAGTATCTTTTTCCCTCCCGGATGTATCGCCCAATTATCAATTTGGTCAGGTGTAATATTGAATTTCTTTCCTGCTTTCACTACAATATCATTTACCTCATCACCAATAAAATCGGGAACTTTTGCATCCAAAATCATTTCAAAATTAAGAGGCGTAATGTTCCAGCCCATCAGATCGTTTCCTTTACTGAGAAGCAATGAATAGAATCCATTCATCGTAATTCCATTATGATGATAATCTTTGGCTTGCGTATCAGAAACGACAACGACAGCCGCTGCACCATCGCCAAATATAGTATTCGACAACAAATTATCGTGGTTGTTCTTAGGCTGGAAATGCAATGTACACATCTCCACACAGACGATCAGCACTTTTGCATTTTCATCTGTTTTTGCAATCATATCGGCGAGCTTTAAGGCATGAAATGCCGCATTGCATCCCATAAAATTAACGGAAGTATGGAAAATATCAACCGGCAGATTCAATTGCTTAATTAATATGGAATCCATTCCGGGTGCATAAATTCCAGTGCAGGTAACGGTAATTAAATGAGTGATACCAATTTCAGCAATTGTGGTATTCAGTTTATCTAATGAATCATGAATTGCTTCAATAGCAATTGAAACTGCATTTTCTTTGAATACATCCATTCTCTTTTCAACATTCGGAACAGATTGATCGTCCTTAAAAAGCTTATTCTCGGGTCGGATATTATTAAAATCTGAAACAGCGGAATATCGGGTAGTGATCCCGCTGTGATGGAATAATATTTTAAGTTTACGAGTGGCTGTTTCATCCTTATAAGCTTCAATCATAAAGTCCAGTATTACACTTTGCTTCGTACCATACTGTGGTACTGCCGTCCCAATCGAAATAATTTTGCTCATCGTTAAAACCAGGTGTAATAATTATTTAAAATCAGTACCAGAAAATACAAATTCATGCAGGCCGACGTCAACAGGTTCATTGCCATCGTGTTTTCAAAATTTGCATTCGCTGTGTCTTTTAGAACCTTGTTAAACCAAATCCCCAATTTAATTACCACGGGTAGTGTGATCAACAGGAATAATACCATCGCAATTTGCTGATGCTTTAAATTGAAATAGTAAAACAGGAAAACTATTGCGATTGAGAATAATATAGAGGAAAATATAAAGGTTCCAATGTACCCCAGCTTGTAGCTGATACTGATTACACCATCCTTTTTATCTGCATCGTGCTGATAAATCTGCGTAAGGGGATATATACTGCCAATAAATAAACTGGCTACGCTCATGCAAATGATGTTATTGAGTGTAAAGAAACCGGCAAAGGAAAAAGTTGAAATTGCAGCAGACGTCATCAAATAAACGAATGCTCCCTGAAATATAAACACCGTTAAAAATCCGATGACAGCATACTTTTTTAACCGTACCTTTCGGTAACTGTAAGCCCTGGACACAAGCACAAAGATCAAAACCAAAAGCGAAAAATATGTAGATACAAACAGACTGGCCAACACACCAACGATATCCATGAACAGTGTTGCGTAATATAGATTTTTGGTGACTTTTGGAGGATATTTTAAGCCACCAATGCTGGTTTCATCCCGGTCCTGGAAACTGTTGTAGCCATTACTGGATGGGAAAACAAGCAGGTGCATAATCACAAACGCGATAATGGTTGTTTGCCAATTGACAGCATCTGCCTGACTTAATGCGAATAAAAAGACGGGCATTAAAAAGAATGAAAATGGTAACCTCAGGTGCTTCACCGTGTTTTTATCGAACCAGGATACGATGTACATGCTTTAGAATTGTTTTGTTAATAAACAAATTAAATTCCGGATTGTTCTGACATTGCTCAGGCGATGTTGGTCATATATTAACAACAGAATCTTCTGGAAATGGGTCCTTAAGCACTGCACGTTCTTCAATACTATTTACTATAAATATAAGTGGCCACCGTCATTTGACAGTGGCCACTTATATTTTGTATTTCACAATACTCTTATAGTGAGAATTTAAAGGGGAAATAGACCCATTTGCGTGAACTGTTATGCTTTGATTATCCCCTGATTACTCTTAGTAATATTGCCACAATTGCAATAACAAGCAGAATATGAATGATTGATCCTGCACTGTAAGCAAAAAAACCAACTGCCCAAAAGATAATTAAAATGACTGCGATAAGATAAAGTAGACTGCTCATTTTGTTTAGTATTAAATTGTTAAAGTATTAATTAATTCTGACCGAGAGAAAACGAAACATACACACTCATAACCCCGTTTGTTGCATCAGGTGTTGTATATGTAGTTCCTGCGAAAGTTCTTTCTTTCCCAACTTTCGTTAATCCATAGGTGTACCTGGCTCCTAAACTAACTGCGCCCAAATCAACACCTGCTCCTGCTGCAATTCCTGCATCAAACTTGTTGTAATCTTCGGTATTGATCTTCTCATCGAAGTCAACCGAACCAACGTTTGATTTGTTTTTCACTTTACCGTTCAACATATAAGAAACATACGGACCGGCATGAAGATTAAAATTATCAGTAATATTTACAACAAATAACAGCGGCAATTCCAAATAATTAAAATTATACTTGAAAGTACCGTTAACAAAGGTGCTATTGTAAGTAGTTTGTGCTCCTTTGGTTGTATAATACAGTTCTGGTTGAATTGCAAAAGTCTTATTGATAGGTAACTTGGCAAAAAGTCCCAGGTTAAAGCCGGTAAGCATTTTATTATCGGCAGCGTCTTTTGCATAAAGATTTGAGAAATTTATACCTCCCTTGATGCCAAACGTTTGTGAATTTGTTTTTTGTGCCTTTACCGTAGTATTCCCTGCACAAATAAACAATGCAGAAATGACACAAAGAATAATAGTGTGCTTCATTTATAAATTTTCAAATGGTTGAAATAAGCGAGCTCTGAAAAATCAGAGCTCGCTTATTTTGGTTTATTTTTCTGAAATTAATGAAATGCAAGTCCAATCGTTGAGACACCGGTCGAAAGGTCGAGGAATAATCCAACCT
>Ga0209511_1000713_pt1 | contig 31785 bp, 25 predicted proteins | sample SSSSmetaG_FD_184141 | JGI IMG/M metagenome (GOLD analysis project Ga0209511, IMG submission 184141) | Glacier valley bacterial and archeal communities from Borup Fiord, Nunavut, Canada, to study Microbial Dark Matter (Phase II) - ​SSSS... | ecosystem: Environmental > Aquatic > Freshwater > Ice >... | reverse complement strand
AATAAAATGTTCTGCCAGCAATTTTGTATAACGCCATTGTTGCGGAGCCAGTTTAATTGTTTGCTGAAGATCTGCCAATGCCACATCGGGATTGTCTTTCATCAATGCCGCTCTTGCAGCATAAAAATTGGGGTCTGCCGGTTGATTGCCACATTGAGCAAACAATGCCCTGGCTTTTGTGATGTCACGCCGGTTCCATTTAATTAATGCAAGGTGATATTTTAGCTGCCACTGATCATTTGTTGTAATTAATTTTTCCAGCATGGCTGCTGTTTCTGACCTGAAAGGAAATGTTATATCAGGCTGTACTTTTTTTATATCGACTACATTATTTTCAATAAATGCTTTCCAGTAAATGATTTCAGCATTGGGCAACGTCATTGAAAAAACTTTTAGTGCCTCTTCATTACAATTTATCTGATGATACCAAATCCCCAATTCAAGATAAGTTTGCTGTGGCATTTCATTTTGAATAAGGCTGGAAAAATTTTGCTTAGACGCTTCTGTATTCGCCAATAAATATTTTTCAAAACCGGCAAAATGATTGAGCGGGTCTATGGAAATTATTTTATTTAAAACAGCAATTGCTTTAGCCTGTTCCTTTTGCATACGGTAAACCACTGCAAGCAATTGCAACCCTTCTATGTTATACTGATTGTTAAGCAAACTTTTTTCTGCATACTCAATTGCTTTATTTATTTCTTTTTCACGAAAATATATCCGGGCCAATTCAGTGTAAGCTGCACTGCGGTATTCAACGCTTTGAGTTGCCATATCAAAACCGTCTTTGGCATCTGTAGTATTACCCAATTGTGTATTTGCCAGGCCATAATAATAATTGGCTGCAGGGTCGTAAGTATTGATGGATAAAGCCCTGCTTGCTGAAGTTAATGCTTCTGCATATTGAAACTTTCTTATTTGCAATGAAGCCATATCGCACAGTGCCGGCAAATAGTTAGGGTCTTTTTGCAAACAGGCGGCCAGTTTTTCTTCCGCCTTACTATAGTCTTTGAAACTGATAGCGTTTTTTCCCTGCAGGTACAAGCCATAAACGGAGTTGTTATCAAATGAAGCAGGTGTTTGTAATGGCCTGCTTACATCGCCATCATCTGGTGCTGAATTCCAAACCAGTTTATCTGTCCCTATGGTTAGTTTTAATTTATTTTCATCAACATCAATCTTGATTGAATCGGCAAACAACACCATTGGTTTTACAATAATTTGTTTTGAATAAACACTTTTCCCATTTTCAAAAATTTCCAATTTATCATTCAATGCCTGCAAGGGAGAGAAAAATATTTTTAACCACCCATTCTCTTTCTTTACATTAACAGCACCGTAATCATTGGCTTTTACAAAACCCCTTGTTTGCTTAACCGGAAACCAATATTCAGTCCATGCATCTGATTGGTAAGGAGCAAACGACCGGTGCTTAAAAGGTGTGTAGATACTGTTCTCTGCAGATTGGTTGAATAATCTTCCGCTCTGTACTTCAACATACTGGCCATCTGTGTCGGTTAATAATTTATCCCAAATCATTCCTTGTTGCGACAGGCCCCATATCCATATTTTTTTGCCGGCCTTATCATCGTGGTTGCTGTAGCGGCCCATACCAAATTCGTCATCATGCCAATAGCCGCCAAAAAAATCAGTGTATTTTCCAAACACATGATAAGATTTATAACCACCAAAATTGTTGTTGTTATAAAAGCGAAGGTCCTTGCCGTTTTGTTTGTTAATTGGCCAATCATTATGCTCCCCTTCATGACCAAGGTAACTTTTACCGGGATATACAAACTCCAAATTACCGGCAGCTTTTATACCGGTATTCATCCAGGTGTAATAGGGTTGATCTAACTGTGTTGAATTAAACCAAAATGAACTGGTGGTAAAATAAGCCTTGTCTTTTGGTAAATTAATATCCAATCTCCACGATGTTCTTGTCAGCAAATCCAACACACCAATTACACAACTTACACTGCCATCTTCCTTCTTAATTGTAATAAAATCTACTGGTGTGGCGCAATTGGGCGTATGCCCAACAATACTGTAGTTTGCTTCCACCCCGCCGCTTGTCCAAGGGCCACGCATGGCTATATCCCTAAACTTTACAACATGGTTATTGTACACAAAGTCCCTCCCGGTTGATTTTTCTATTGCCGACCAAACTTTTCCACCAACCTCCGGAAGAATGATCAATTTGATATAATCATTTTCCAACTCCACTACTTTCCATTCTTTTTGCACAGGTATATCCGTAAATCCATCAAAGCGGTAATAAGGATAAATCTTTGTGTCAGGTTTAGGAATTGGGTCAGGATCAGAAAAAGGATAAGTAGTAAATATCTTTTTATATTCTTTAATTGTTGGTGTATTGTTTTGGGCACCAGCCAGGATACTAAGGAGTATAAAAACAGTAGCACACGATAATGATTTCATAAATAATTTGTGTTTGATAAATAACTTTTTATAAATGTTTAATTAACCTTCTTTCAGTTTTGGAAGTGATAATATTATCCTTGTGACATATCAGATGTGCCAATTATGGCATCCATGTTCCAGGCCCGCACAATATCATAGTTTAAACCACCGGCACCATTACAATAACACTACCCGATTGGCCAACATAAATCTCTGCATCCCATGATCCTTCTGCATAATAGTTTTCAATTAAAATATTTTTACACAACACGGGGTAATTGGCACAACCGCCACTGCTGGAATCCGCAGTTTTCCAGGTGGCTTGCAGGTTGCGAATAATTACATCACGCCACTTATTTATTTTTATCAGGTCCCCTTTTGAATCACGTATTGTCATGTCGGCAATTGTAAATCCTTTTACATCTGTTAACTTTCTGATTCATCTAAATTTAATCCATTGCCAAAGATTTACGTTTACTTGTTGCATAAACACATTTTTTGAATACAGTTTACAGTATTAAATTAGCTGATTTCTTTGGTAATAATTTACAATATTACTGTTAACAGACATCATTGAATTTACACAACCGATTGCGTTGCTTTTTTTTATTTATATTTATCGCATAAACGTATAAATGGACAATAAGATCATCACCATAAAAGAAATTGCCAGCAGATTAAACATCTCTCCTTCCACTGTTTCCCGTGCCTTGCACGATCATAAAAGCATTGGATTAAGAACCAGGACCAACGTGCAAAAATTAGCCAAGGAGTTAAATTACGAACCCAATCAAACCGCCATTTTTTTTCAGCAAAGAAAAACATTTACCATCGGCGTAATATTGCCTGAATTATCAGAAGCCTTTTTTTCATCTGCCATTAGCGGCATTGAAGATTGTGCCAGTAAAAATAAATATACCGTGTTAATGGGGCAATCGCATGATGATGCCGAAAGAGAAAAACAACTGGTAGAAACCATGAAGAGTCACCGGGTAGATGGACTGATTGTATCCATTGCAAAGAATACTGCTACCTACGAACATTTTGAAGCACTTAGCAAATACGATATTCCGGTAGTGTTTTTTGATCGTATCCCAAATATGGCAAACATACATTATGTGGCCTGCAATATGGCATCTGGCACCACACAGGCTTTTAATTTTTTAAGAAAACTGGGGCATAAATCCATTGGCATGATTAACGGGCCTATGAATTTATTAGCCAGTAAAGAGCGGGTGGAAGGCTACCGGAATGCCTTAACAAAAGCAAGGCTAAAATACGATCCCTCCTTAATTATGTCTTGTGACCTTAGTACTGAGAGCATTTACAGAGTAACCGAAAAATTATTATCACTTAAAAATAAACCCACTGCCATCATTGCTTTTAACGATTATGTTTTACTGGATGCTGTGCAGGCTGCCAAAAATCTCAAACTAAAAATTAATAAAGACATCAGTTTTGTTAGTTATGCAAATTTACCTATCAGCAATTATTCTGCTTACCCCCCCCTCGCTTCTGTAGAACAATTTAGTTACCAACAGGGGCAGAAGGCAATGGAGATAATGCTTGATCTGCTTTCAAAAAATAAAACAGAAAATGAAAACCATACTTTTTATAAAATAATTTTAGAGCCCCAACTCGTTATACATACTGACCTGTAGTGGTTTTCCCTCAACCAACAGATCACACAAACGTTTGCCTGATGTTTAATGAACGTTGTACTTTACATTTGAAAAATAAATATATTTTTAATTCTACGACATGCTTGAGTCAATTGCGAAACAATATGGCTTTCCTGAAAATGAATGTACCCTACAACCTTTTGGAAACGGGCTCATTAATACTACCTGGATTTTAAACTACCGGGATGATCAATTTATTTTTCAGAAAATAAATAACTCGGTATTTACTTCCCCTTCCGCTATTGCCAAAAATCTTCATCAGCTACATATATTTTTTGAGGCACATTTTCCAGATTATCTTTTTGTTAACCCGGTTGCCACCATACATAATGAAGAGATGTTTTTTTTACAGAAAATTGGTTATTGCCGGTTATTTAAATTTGTGAAGGCATCTGTTACTTTTGATACAGTAGCCAATACTGATATTGCATTTGAAGGTGCCAGGCAATTTGGAAAATTCACTAAACTACTCGCAGCATTTGATATTAATAAACTACAAATTACGCTGCCTGATTTTCACAACCTCACGCTGCGTTATCAACAATTTGAAGAAGCCCTGCAGAAAGGAAATAAAGATCGCATTAAAGAAAGTGAAGCATCTATTTTATATATTATAGCAAAAAAAAATATTGTCGACATTTTTAATCAGATTCAAAAAAATCCTTCTTTCAAAAAGAGGGTTACCCATCATGATACTAAAATAAGTAATGTTTTGTTTGATACAAATGGCAATGGGCTATGTGTAATTGACCTGGATACTGTAATGCCGGGTTATTTTATCAGTGATGTAGGCGATATGATACGCACTTATGTATCACCCGTAAGCGAAGAAGAAAATGACTTTTCAAAAATAAATATCCGGGAAGATTATTTTCAGGCGATAGTGGATGGCTATTTAAGTGAAATGAAAAACGAGTTAAGCGAAGAAGAAAAAAACTATTTTGTGTATGCCGGTAATTTTATGATCTACATGCAGGCGATCCGTTTTTTAGCCGATTACCTAAACAATGATATTTACTATGGGTCAAAATATCCTGGCCACAATTTAATCCGGTGTAATAATCAGCTTGAATTATTACAACAATTACTGGCAAAAGAAGAACTGCTGCAATCAAAGGTTTCGATATTTATTGCACAGAAAACACCGGTGATCTAACTCTTCTCCACAAATTTTTAAAAAAATAAATGATTAATTTAACCAGATTAGATAATTGAATAAATGTCTGTAGAAATTATCCCGGCACTCAATTATGCCAAAATTAGAGTTAGAAGCATCATTTCAAGAAGCATGGTCTAATAGATTTAATATGGAAAAGGTTTTGAAGAATAAACATCTTAAATACGAAGATAAGTTTGTGGCACTTTTTCTTATTGTACGAGTATATCAAGTACAAAAAGGCAAGAGACTATTAACGAAAGTAGAAGAAGCAAAGCTGGTAAAATATAAAAAGATGTTTGATGACCTAATGGATATGGATAACCAAATGAATACACTTATTGATAATGCTTTAAAAGAAGAATCTTCTTAGTACTGCAACAGAAGATTTGTATAAAGAGTTTTATTGATTATGTCCTGCTGTGTCTACAGTGGGACTTTTTATTAATCAATCAAAGAGCTTAAGTTGAACTGATCTATTTAAGGGCCCGAACATTCAGAACCACCTATTTTTCTTTTTATTGAATTTTGTTAAATGTTCAGTTATTATTTTTAAATTTCCTGCATTAATATCTTTTAGCGAAAGGAAGACTGATATATGAATCGTTCAAAAGGCAAAAACGAACGTTTAAACTGGTATAGGTATGGACTGTTTTCAAACGGTACTCCTGTTTTGGACTAATAAGAAAGAGCGTTTAAAATGAAAAATTTTATAAGTTAGAAACTAATGATATTTAAGTTCTATTTTTCAATCATTTATAAGTGCTGCTGCTAAACTACTCCATCCGGTTTGATGTGAAGCACCAATGCCCCTGGCTGTATCGCCGTGGTAGTACTCATAAAATAAAACAATGTCTTTATTTTCCGGCTGTTGATAAAACCAGTTTTCCTTTTCATGCACCGGCCTTACACCATTTGAACCAGTTTGAAATATAGAAATTATTTTAGCTGATAGTGCTTCTGCTATTTGTTGAAGGTTACAAACAGTATCGGATCCTGTTGGGAAGGACAATTGAATCGTATCACCATAAAAAATATGGCGTTGCCGCAGGGTTTGAATAATAATATAATTTAATGGTATCCACACAGGACCTCGCCAATTGCTGTTTCCCCCAAACATACCGTTGTCGCTTTCGCCGGGTAGATAACTAATTGAAAAATTACTATGATTAAACTGTAAAAAGTAGGGATGCTGCTGATGATATTTTGATAAGGCTCTGATGCCACCTGCGGATAAAAATTCATTTTCATCCAGCATTACCTGCAACAATTGTATCAGGCGTTCTTTGTGTAATAAAGAAATGAGGATATCTCCGTTTTCGCTAACCTGTTCGCAGGGCTGAAATTTATTATTTTGCAGCCCATATGCTTTAACATAAGCCATTCGCTTTTTAAAATCAGGTAACTTTTTTATTATATCGTTACTGATAATCGCAGCACCAAATAAAACACTCAATCCCACAAGGGAACGGACTTTTAATTCAATACTTACTCCATCATCGGTATGCAACATGTCATAAAAAAAACTATCATTAGCATCCCATAATGCCTCGTTTAGAGAACCTGCTATCAAAACAAAATGTTCGTAAAATTTTGTAACCACATCTTCATAGGTAGCATCTGTTTTTGCTATTTCCAATGCCATTTCCATCATATTCAGGGCATACATGCCCATCCAAGCGGTTGCATCTACCTGCTCAAGGAAAGTTCCCCGAGGCAAACTGTTTCTATCAATAACGCCAATATTGTCAAGGCCTAAAAATCCACCAGCGAAAATATTGTTTTCGTTGGCATCCTCCCTGTTTGCCCACCAGGTAAAATTGAGCATCAGCTTTTGAAAAATGCGCTTTAAAAAAGAGATATCTGAATTGCCATGTATTTTCTTTTCAATCCGGTATACCTGTAATGCTGCCCATGCCTGTATGGGAGGATTTACGTCACTGAAATTCCATTCATATGCGGGGATTTGCCCAACGGGACTCATATACCATTCTCTACACAATAAAATCAATTGATTTTTTGCAAAAACCGGATCTACCATTGCCAATGGTATGCAGTGAAAACATAAGTCCCACGCGGCAAACCAGGGATATTCCCATTTATCCGGCATAGATAACACATCTGCGATTCTTAAATGCTGCCATCCTGCATTCCTTCCATACTTTCGTTCTTCGGGTGGATGTATATTATTTGCATCCCCGTCTATCCAACGTTCAATATCGTATTGATAAAACTGTTTACTCCACAGCAATCCTGCGAAAGCCTGTCGCTGTATATTGGTATCATCTGCAGAAATTATTTTCGGTAACAGTTGTTTGTAAAATTCATCCGCCTCTTTTTTTCTGTCTTCAAATACCGCATTAAAGTTTTCATCAAATGGTTGATGCAATGCATCTTTCGATAATCTTAAAAAAATGCTTTGAGACTGTTTTGCCGTAATAGATAAACGATATATGGGGGAAAATTTTGTACCAGTAGTTTTGTTTTGTAACTGCTCCTGTAAACCAGGCTGATGATGAACAATAGCATCATGAAAAGCATCTTTCACAAAGAGAGATTCATTTGCATAACCAAACACTCTTTCAGTATTTGTTTCGTTTTCTGTCATTAATGTTTCGTCGGTGATTGAATAGTAAAAAAAATAACTACCCAGTCTGTCGTGAGTGGCCTTTGTGCAACCGGAGGTTGCCAGTGACGGTTGTTTTTCCAGCGCCGGTTTTTGTTCGGTATCGCCAAATAGCCAGCGGTTGCGAAACCAAAGGGTGGGTAATAAAACGATGCCTGCGTCTTCACTACCATGATTGGTAATTTTTATATCAATGCAAATATCTTCGGAATTATTTTTAGCGTATGTAACACTTACATCAAAATATTTATTTTCATTGAAGATACCTGTATCCAGTAATTCATACTCGGGCTCCGTTTTTGAACGGGTACTGTTTATTTCTACCAATTCTTTATAGGGAAAAGCAGCCTGCGGATATTTGTACAAATATTTCATGTAAGAATGGGTCGGCGTATTGTCTAGGTAATAATACAACTCCTTTACATCCTCGCCATGATTACCTTCAGTATTGCTTAATCCAAATAAGCGCTCCTTTAAAATAGTGTCCTTACCATTCCACATGCCAATAGCCAAACACAAATTTTGATGCATATCACAGAGACCGGCAATACCGTCTTCTCCCCATCGATACACCCTGCTGCGTGATTGTTCGTGTGTAAAATAGTTCCATGCGTTCCCGTTGGCACTATAGTCTTCCCTTACAGTTCCCCACTGCCGTTCACTTAAGTAAGGGCCCCATTTCTCAAGCGGTACTTCTTTTTGTGCATTTGAATTGAGGCGTTGTTGTTCCGCTGAAATATTTTTTTCCGGCATTTTATTTATGGGTTATTTTCCTACAAAGGCATTTAAAGAATAGGTTGCATTTTTTTCTGTGTCTTATTCCGGTATTAATGTAACAAACCAGCTAGTGCGCAGATACGGCACTTTAAAGTTTCTCTATCCAAAATGAAAAAAGATCATCCTCCCGTTGAAAAGCCTTCAAATACCGTCATACCTCCATCAATAAAGATACTGGCACCAGTTATGTAATCACTGTCATCGCTTGCTAAAAATACAGCTAATTTTCCAATGTCTTCAGGTACGCCAATGCGGTTATATGGAATCAGTGCCATCAAACTATTATAAGCGGCTTCGGTGTCCCAGGCTGATTTGTTGATAGGCGTTTTAATAGCACCGGGACAAATACTATTTACGCGGATTTTTTGTCCCCCATATTCCTGCGCCAGACTTTGCATTAGCATTTTAATTCCACCTTTGCTGGTTGCATAGTTGGCATGGCCACCCCACGGAATTAGTTCATGCACACTACTCATGCAAATAATTTTTCCGCAAGCCACAGAACGTTCCGGCACAATGCCTCTTCTTAAAAATTCTCTAATCGCTTCCCGTCCGCATAGAAACTGCCCGGTTAAATTTACATCTATTACCAGTTGCCACTGTGCCAACGTCATCTCATGAAACTTTGCATCCCTTTGCAGGCCTGCATTATTCACTAAAATATCCAGAGTCCCAAATTGTTGTACTGTTTGATGAAACATACTGATCACCTGGTCTTCTTTACTGACGTCTGCTTGTATAGCCACCGCATTACTACCAAATGATTTTATTTTTTCAACAATTTCATTGGCAGCATCCGGGTTTGCTACATAGTTTACAACTACATTGGCACCGGCTTCGCCTAAGGAAATAGCCACACCTTCGCCAATACCCGAATTAGCGCCTGTTACGAGTGCGGTTTGTCCGCTTAATTTTTTTTCTGACATTTTTTATTTTTTGAAGTAGTAATTAACGGTACTTAATTTTATATGTTAATATGATGGAAGCAAATAATAAGGTTACAGCATTTGCGATCATTACCGGCATATTATGACTAAAAAGCCCGAAGAGAAACCAAAGTAAAGTACCCCATGCAAAAAGGGAATACATAGACAACGAAATGCCACTGGTATCTTTAGTGCGAATGGTTTTAATAGCCTGTGGAAGAAAAGATGCGGTAGTTGATATTGCTGCGGCAAAGCCTAAAATTGTTATTGAATCCATGAGTTTTGTAATAATTTAGTAAACTGGTTGAGGAACTGGAATTAATTACAAAGCTGCTTTTAAAAAAAGCTTCTACAAAATAAATTATGGGACTTTTATGCATAACCAGAAATATCTTACAAAGCTATTTAGTGTTACCAGTTATACCGCGTTTTTTCTATCGTTGAATTTTCTTCATCAAGATTTGCATGCTATTTTTCGTCTTTCACAACCTAGTAATTTTTAACGGTAATAATTATACCTGTAGCCTCATCTATTGAATCTGATTTAAATTTCAGGATAATTTAACTCTATAAACCTACAAAACAAGCAGGTTAACCAATCGTTAAACAGGCAAAAGCTTAGGTAAAAAAACGGAAGTGAAATTTTAATTAATAGTAAAGCCCACGAGGTAAGATCTTTTCATGCCAAATATCTTTACCAACATCATTTATCTAAATACCACAATAATAGCCCCATCAAATTACTTTACGGAGCGATACTTTAAACTGCAAACCAACGGAGGAAGTGCTGGGCTGCTTGTTTATGGTTATCCATTGAAGTGATATTATAAATATCCATACACCAAAATATATAAACCCAAAATATTTATTAGGATTTAAGTTTCAAGTTTAATGAATGGCGATTCGATATCTCCTGCGTTACGTGGCCAGCAGTACCAATTAAATAATTATCTAACCTAGTCTATTAAACATGATACCTATCATTTAAAGCATTGGTCGTGCTATTTTATAATCAAGGAGCAAATGCCGTAAAGTTATTCATAATGGAATGTTAGATACAGACAGAAGTAACAGAAATGAAGTACAATTGAAATTGTTGAGTATTGATGTAGGTTTGATAGGATTGCTATACTCCATTTGAATTAGTCACATCTGTGTATATTTGTTTGGTAGCACAGGTTTTTTCACAAACGCAAGTTACATGTAAGCTTAAAATGACACTTCATAGATGAATAAAATTATCATTCTTTTTTTGACACTTTTTATTTCAACTGTTTCATTTTGTCAAAAAATTGAAACAGTTTATTTGGACAAAAAAGACAGTACAGCAAATATGTATGTTGCTGTTGTACCTCAAAACGGACAAATAAATTCGTTTATGTTTTTATTAGACGGATTTGGAAATTATTCACCAAAAGACCTTTTAATTGAAACAGACTTACCTAAATATGCTGCACAACAAAATATTTTGACTATCATACCAATATTAAAAACAGGCCCTTTATACTTCGGAAGTGACACAGCATCGCAGCAATCTCTAAAAGAGTTAATAGAATTGGCTACTGCAAAATATAACCTACAAGGAAAAGACTTTTATATTGGCGGGTTTTCAATTGGTGGGACTTGTGTTGTTAAATATTCCGAATTAGCTATTCAAAATAATTATCCAATAAAACCCAAAGCCGTTTTTGCCGTTGACCCGCCACTTGATTGGCAAAGATTTTACAACGCAGCTAAACGAGTAGTAAGACTTTCAAATCCTAGTCAAGTAAACGAAGAGGTTACTTATATGATAGACAGAATTAAAAAAGAAATGAACGGGACACCTGAAACTGCGTTAGAAAATTTTTACAATAACTCACCATATTCTTTTTCAGACACAACCCAAAGAGCAATAAAACCTCTAATTAAAACACCAATCATGATAATATCAGAACCAGACATTCAATGGTGGCTTAGCCACAGAGGTTATGATTATTATTATATCAATATTACTGACCAAGCGGCAATGATTAATGAGTTACAAAAATTAGGTAATGACAAAGCCTTTTTAATAACAACAACAAACAAAGGATACAGAAAACCCAATAACGACCGGCATCCACACGCATGGAGCATTGCAAATGCAGAACAAACAATTATGTGGCTGCTATCACAAAAGTGATCAAAGCCTGCAGGCAACAACTTAGGCTTCATTGAGTGCGCAGCACCAACAATGGAGTTCCATGTTGTAGGGGCCCTATGCCGGGATTATTTAGCATTGGGTTCAAGTCGAAAAGATATTACTTTTTATAGAGTAGCAAAGTAAATTTGATGGTGGTTGTTCCCTATATAAATTGCATAATGTTTTATAACAAACTATACTCCATTTGAACTATTCACATTGTGTATATTTGTTTGGTAGTTCAATATTTTTCACAAACTCAAGTTGCCTGCAATTATTACCAGAACGTTTTACAAGAAGTAGCAAACTTGTGTAAACATTTATAAATAGTAAATTATGAGAAAACAAATAGGATTTCTATTTGTGCTTTTAACTTATATTCTTACATGGTCTGTAGAAATACCAGTAGCTTTAATGAAACATGGTTATGCGTCTATCAATGTTTCAAAAGGACTGCAAACAATTTGCACCCTTTCTCCGGGCATAGTAGCTCTCATTCTTACTGGAATTTTCTTTAAGAAAAATGGTCTTCAGACTTTACTAAAAGCGGTTGTAAAATGGCGAGTAAAATTCAAATGGTATGGCGCCACAATTATTTTAAGTATAGTCTTATGCGGTCTATCATTATTATTATTTAATTGGACTTATGGACAAATCAATAACCCCGACCCTGCATACAATTTTATATTTTATTTTATATTGATTCTTCCATTAAGTGCATTGTGGGAAGAAGTGGGTTGGCGGGGTTTCCTGCTTCCAATCTTACAGGAAAAATATGCTCCTTTAAAAGCCAGCATCATCATTGGATTTGTTTGGGGCTTATGGCATTTACCTATTTACCTTGCTATAAATCCTTTTGGCGATAGAACTTTTACTTATTTTCTTTTTATGTTCATTGGTTGTTTTGCACTTTCCATCATTGCGACTTGGCTTTATAATTCAACGAAGGGTAGCTTATTTATTTGCATATTATTTCACAATGCTATTAATACAAGTGCAGCTTATTTTTATGGTAATTTAAAGGGTAATGAATTTAGACCGCTTATAATTTTGATTGTTTTATTAGTGGTGACAGCCATATTTATATGCTTTGCAACAAAAGGGACCTTAAATGAAAATGGAAAACTCATATTGAGAAATACTACCGCAACTGACGAAGAGTATACGGTGAGAATACTTGTTGGTAAAGATGGAACCGAAACGAGTGGATATTATGTTGCAGGGGAACAAAGCACCGTTGTTACTGTTTACAAACCGACAGGTGATTTCATTACCGGCGGCGGATATATTGTTCCAATAGCTTCCGCAGGAACTTTCGCTTCGGATGCAGGTAAGAAAACCAATTTTGGCTTTAATGTTAAATACGGTAGTAATGGCTCTAACCTGAAAGGAAATATGAATGTGATCTTTCGCAGAACTGAAGCTGGTGTGTTAAGAACTTACCAGATAAAAGCCAATGCTCTGCAGTCTCTTGCAGTAGATGCAAGAAATCCAAAAAGGCAGACAAGTCAATTCATTACCAAGTCAAACCTGACAGACATAACAGATCCATTATTACCTGTATCAAAAGGTGGCAACCTGTTTCTATATGTTAACATGGTTGACAATGGAGAGCCGGGTATAAATGATTCGATCTCGTTTGTGTTGGTTCCGAGTACTTCAGATCCTGCGATACTTTCCAACATTATGTATTCCAGCAATTGGGTTTCAAGTAAAACGCAGCAAATGAAATTGGGTGGTGGTAACCTGGTTGTACATAGTGGGTTTAGTGTAGGCACCACAACGCCAGCAGTAAGAACAATGCCAATTATTGCACCGGTACAAGCAGCGCCATTAGCTACCAGTTTCACTGCTAAAGTGTTACCAAACCCTTCTCCAAACCATTTCACTTTCTTATTTAGTTCTCCATCGGGTAATGAGATAAAGATGAATGTAATGGATAACAGGGGAAGATTGATTGAACAAAGACAAAGGATTTCTCCGAAGCAATCTTTACAAATTGGTCAGCAATATTTACCGGGTATTTATTATGCAGAATTTATGCAGGGTACAAATAAAGTAGTAGTTAAATTACTTAAAATAGGAAACTAGATTTGTAAAAACCTACAGTTAAGGTGGCCATTAAATTGGCCACCTTTTTTTTATGACTTTAATGATTTAAAATCTCGTGAAATAGTTCCTATAGACTGAAAAAAATACAGCTTATAAAAAGTAATTTTTATCCTTATAAAAGAAGTAAGGATTTTACTTTTCAATTTCCATCTTTTTAATTGGCCGGATAATTGTAATCTTGCACATTATTCTTGCAGGAGAAGCAATTTATAATGGCTATTGTACGTTTGTTTTTTAAATTCAATATTATTACTTTATGAAAAATCAGGTTAGTGTATTCGTGTTGCGTTTTCTTTCCCTCTACATGTTGTTTGCCGGTTACGGTTGCAATCAGGCCAATTCATCGGCTGCAACAAAAGACAAGGAATCAACCCAGGTTGCAAAGGCTGAAACGCCCTCTAAGCCCATTATTTCATGTATTGATACTGCTGAGTACGATAAAAAAATGATTGAATTAAGCAATCATGATACTACCGGTAAATGGCCGGTTAAAACTTCTTACCCGCTGGCGGGGGCGCTGCTGCCTTACAACAGGATCATTGCCTATTATGGAAATTTATATTCAAAAAGAATGGGGGTTTTAGGTGAATTTCCGAGGGAGGAAATGATTAAAAAATTACAGGGAGAAATAGCTAAATGGCAGGCTGCTGATACAACAGTAAAAACAATTCCCGCATTGCATTATATAGCCACCACCGCACAAGCTGCGCCGGGTAAAGATAATAAACACCGCATGCGGATGCCCTTTAAGCAGATTGATACTATTATGGAATGGGCAAAACCAATTAACGCACTGGTGTTTTTAGATATACAGGTGGGACACAGCTCAGTAAAAGACGAAGTGACCAGCCTTGAGCAATACCTTAAATTACCAACTGTTCACCTGGGAATTGACCCTGAGTTTTCATTAAAAAATGGAGAAATTCCCGGAAGAAAGATCGGCACTTTTAATGCTGAGGATATCAACGATGCCATTGATTACCTCGCAGATCTTGTTCGTAAAAATAACCTAACTCCTAAAATATTGGTTGTGCATCGTTTTACACAGGGTATGGTTACCGGTTACGAAAGGATAAAAAAAGTACCGGAGGTACAGGTAGTAATGGACATGGATGGATTTGGTGATAAAATTTTGAAAAGATCAACTTACCTGAGGTATATCTACAAAGAGCCGGTGCAGTTTACAGGGTTCAAATTATTTTATAAAAATGATACCAAGCCAAATACAACGGGGATGTTTACGCCCGAAGAGTTACTGAAATTTACTCCTAAACCTATCTACATACAGTATCAATAATTTACCACAGTTTAGTTTTCAATCCATGAAAAATATTTTTTCAGCAAGTCTTATTTTATTATTTTTTTTAGCCAGCTGTTCAACTCCTTCAGAAAAAGCAACAAAAGAAAGCAGTGCTGTTGTTACCCCTGAAGTAAAAAATACTGACCCTAAAAAAACTGCTATTGCAGACCTTGCAACGATTCTTTCAAAAAAAGAAGTGCCTGTACTATGCTATCACCACATAAGAAATTTTAAAGCTGGTGAAAGTGAAAATATGAAAAGTTATTCTGTAACGCCTGTTGCATTTGCAGCGCAAATGAAAGCTTTATCAGACAGCGGTTACTCAACCATTTTACCAGATCAGTTATATGAATACCTTGTGCATGACGGCGTGTTGCCAGCCAAACCGGTGATGCTTACTTTTGATGATACGGATGAAGAACAATATAGTATCGGCAAAACCGAAATGAATAAATTTGGTTTTAAAGGAGTTTACTTTATCATGACCATTGCTATTAACCGGCCACGCTATATGAGTAAGGATCAAATTAAAAACTTATCAGATAGTGGCCATGTAATTGCCGGCCACACCTGGGACCATCACATGGTTACTAAATACCAGGGTGAGGATTGGGATACTCAATTAGTAAAACCAAGAAAACAACTCGAAGCCATCACAGGAAAATCAATAACCTATTTTGCCTATCCTTTTGGCTTATGGAACCAGGCTGCCATACCGGAGATAAAAAACCGGGATTACAAACTTGCCTTTATTTTATCTACAAAAAGAGATAGTACAGAACCGCTTTACACAGTGAGAAGAATGATTGTTCCGGGACAATGGTCGACCAATGGAATGTTGAAGGCAATGCGATCTACCTTTAGTAAGAAATAATTATCCAAAAAATTAACTCCGGATTAAAAATTTTGAATTTCCCTCAGAGCTAACAGAATCAATAATTGAAACAAATTTTTTAATTATTGATTAGGCAATCCGGTAATGGCCAATGCAGCACCGGAGTTAACTTTTAAACTACTACCCGGCAACTGTTTAATGCTTTTGCAAACAGCCGTTTTTTTAATAACAGGATAATATTTTAATCCCCCGTCAATGATCACTTCTGTTGTCGCATCAGGTAATATGCCACAACTCCAGTTAGCTGTATTTTCCCAATCGGTGCTTAATGATCCTGTCCATTTGGTAACCCTTCCAGCGCAAACAGACAAACTAATATTATTACGGATAACAGCTCCCGGTAAAGGACCAAATCCATTGGCAAGATTTATGCCTACGTTACTTTTTAAATGGCAATAGCTCATAACAGTTCCTGCAAAACCAGTAGTATTGTTAATAGCATTGTTTGTAACAAAACAAGTAGTGCAGTTATCAGTAGGTTCAAGGGTAAAGCAATTGTCAATAGCGCCACAGGTTCCCAGTGGGCCGGTGTTCCATCCACACCAGTGTGTGTGATGTGCTCCAAATAAATGACCTGACTCATGGGTTAAAACATGCACGTCCCACGTATAAACGGGTACCGTTTCGTAAGCTCCATAAACATCGCAATACCCAAATACGTTATTACGGGCGCACAAATCATTGTCTGTAAGAAATGCAATACCGCCATTATTAGTGGGGGCGCCGTCAATCAACATAGCAAAATCACCTTTAAAAGTATTGCCCAATGCAGCCCATCTTGCCTTAAACCCATCAAGTGCTAAAGACGCTGTAGTTTCAATATAAGGATCAACACAAGTCCAAACATAACAATCGCTTAGTTCTACATTTATGCCTTCATTTTGGTACATTGTTGCAACCTGGTTAAATACGCCGGTTAAATAATTCTTTGTCGCGGTAATATTATCATTAAAATTATTGTGAAATAATTTATACCCCGCCTCCCAATAAAAATTAATTTTTCTACAGGTAGGTGGGGGCACAACTGCGGTTAATGGTAATGCAGCTTGTTCTTTATTTTTAGTTGAAGAAATGACAGCATTATCTGATGTACTGCATTCAAAATTCATAGGTACTAGTAAATCTTTACTGTTGTAAAGCATATACCCGGTTTCGGTATCCGGCATTTTTGCGATGTTAAAGTTACCTTCTTTGTTACAGAAAATACCCATCACCTGGCCATTGGCAAAAATGCTAAAAGATGCAAAAGATGTAGTGTCTCCTCTTACATAACCACGATAATGAACACCTTGGTCTCGGGAAATTTTATTTTGTTTACCTTTTAGATCAATTGTTCCAAAATCAAAATTAAAACCTGTATTGATATCTTGCTGTACCAACTCTACTATCCATTTATTGCCTTGCCCTGATGGAAGCGGTAAAGAAATTGCAGCAGGTTTATTAGAAAATATTTTTTCAACAGCCTTCTTATCTAAAAAAAGGGCTGTTTTTTTAGATAGAAAGTGTTTGTAATTTTTTGTTTCAAAAATTGTATTCTCTTTAAACAATTCCACCTTATAAAATGCTTTTATACTTTGATGTTTCTGCATCACCAAATCATATAATAAAGACTTTTTAGTTTGCTGGGCCTGAATTTTTATAGAGAGAAAAAAAAATCCCAAAAATAACAGGGAACATCTTTTCATGTTTAGTAATTATTACTCAATTTAATTTTTTTTATGATAGAAAAATAAATAAAGAAGTAGTTTCATTTTTATTCTGAAGCTACTTCTTAAAGTTTATGAAATTTAAAATTTTATATGCGCAAAATCTTCGCACTAAGTTCTCACATACACAACAGCTTTATCTACAACTATACACCTAAAGTTTCTGATAATTTTTCTGCCACCAATTGTGACGAAGCAGGATTTTGGCCAGTTATAAGCAAGCCATCCTTCACTGCGTAAGGTTGCCAATTGGCAACTTTACTATAATCAGCACCATTTGCTTTCAGCATATCTTCCACTAAAAAAGGAACTACCTTGGTTAATTGTACTGCCTCCTCCTCTTGGTTGGTAAATCCTGTTACTCTTTTTCCTCTTACCAACGGTTCTCCTACTGTATTTTTTGTATACCTGAAAATGGCTGGAGCATGGCACACTGCTGCTACTGGCTTATTATTTCCATAAAATGATTCTATCAGGTGAATGGAATCCTTATTTGTTGAAAGATCCCACAACGGACCATGACCGCCGGGGTAGAATATGGCATCATACTCTTCTTCCTTCACATTAGCAAGTACGATACTGTGAGCTAATTTTTCCTGTGTTGCTATATCTTTTTTAAAGCGTTCTGTTGCCGGTGTAATAGATTCAGGCGTATCACTTTTAGGATCTATTGGTGGTTGGCCGCCTTTGGGAGAGGCTATTGTAATGTCAATTCCCTTATCTAATAAGACATAATAAGGGGCAGCAAATTCTTCAATCCAAAAACCTGTTTTGTTACCAGTATTTCCTAATTCATCATGACTTGTTAAAACAAATAATACTTTTTTCATTTTTTATATTTACAATTTTAATAAATAAATTTTTGTTGATTGATATGTGCACATAAGCACTCGGTTAGTAGAAAAATATACCCAAAAAAAAGTGATAGTAAGTATAACATTTGTTAATTTAAATAAGATAATGTTATTTTACCAGGTAACTAACTACTGGTATTGATTCTTATCAGTCCGACTATTTTTTATTGCACCTTTACATATATATCTGTGCCACTATTAAGCCAAACTTAGCAGTTAATTGATGTTGGTGAAAACGCTTTGTAGTAAAAGAGAAAAGGATAAAAGAAATTTAGTATCCAAAAAAGATTTCCGTAGCTCCGTACCCATAGCTTGGATGGTATTGGTTTACAAAAGATTTTACTTCTTTTTTTGTCTTTAAAATTTCATGTATCTCATCTTTCAATTTGCCTGTACCAACTCCATGAATTACAATTAAAGATAGCTGGCAATGAGATACAGCCAGTTCGTAAAATTTTTCTAACGCCTTTAATTGAATGGTTAGTATTTCAAAATTGCTCAGGTGCTTCCAGCTATCAATTAATTTTTCAATATGCAGATCAACTACTGTACGTGCAGGTGCAAGATTTTCTCTAACCCTTGAAACATCATACATCCTGAAACCGGCATTGCCCAGTTTACTAAGGTCAACTTTTTCTTCGTCTATTTTATCAGGATAAACATCAAACAGAGGATAAGAAAAAGTAGGTTCGTTCTTTAATTTTATTTCCTCAATTTTTTTGAATAGTTGCTTTGCTTTTAATTTTAAAGAGGTCTCAAAATAAGGCGCTTTCTTTTTATCAGGATTGGTTAAAGAAAACTCTACATCAAAACGGGGGTTATCACTGAGGTCCTCAAAATTTACATCATGTAAATAAAAATGATGCTGGGGTTCAATGGTGTTTTTTAACTGAAAATTACTTTCGCCGTTAAAAAATAAATTGTAATTAAAACTGTACGCTGCTGAGGTTTGGTTTATAAGATAAATTTTTAGTTTTTCTACCACATCGTCATCAAAAACATCTTTATCAAATACCGGCACAAATGAAATGAACATGCCGTCATCTGCTTTGGCTTTTACAACATCCTTTTCCGGCTTTAAATTATCTACATAGATTTTCTTTTTTTCAACTACTTTTTTTTGAGAGAACATATTGAAATAAGGAAAGTCAATCTGGTCCGTATAAGCAGGAAACCGAACCCCTTTTATTTCAATCATCACCATCTTTTCATTCATAATCTCTACTACTTTTCCTTCTTCATTGGTAAGCAACACAATGATCTTATCTCCCGGTTCGTATTTCATAGCACCTTTGCTGTTTTCAATTGTAATTAATAGTGTAAAGTTAGGATAGTTTAAGGGGTAAAAAAGGTAAAGTTCATTGGCATCTTCAAATGAAAAGATGGCGTTCTCCTCAAGATGAATGAATGATCTGTAAATTGATAAAAGTACCACAATTATGTTCGATACGAGTGAGTGAGCTGCGGCGGCGGACACACTACAACAATGATGACACAAAAAATATCTGTATCCAACTAATTAAGAAGCCAGTTTACTTTTTTTATACCCATACAAAAAATAGACTATCAACCCTATTAACAGCCAGCCAAGAAACCAGGCCCAGTTATTTTTTGTCATGCCGGTAAGGAGGTACATACAGGTGATGAGCCCCATAAGTGGTATTAAAGAATACTTTTTGATAAAAGTTACTACTGAAAGTAACAAGGCACTACACCAAAAAATAAGAAGTGTGATATTGGGAGTTGCTACGTCCATAAAATTTATTTTACCACTTGTATAATCTGCATTTCCGCTAAAATCGAAATTGAACATATCTGTAAAATAGCTGGCAGATAATTTACGTGCCAGCAATAAAGAGCCAATAACAATTAATGGAAAAATGTATTGGCCATTGATGAAAGGAAGATGAAATTTACCAGCCTGTTTTTCCTTGCGTGGAATTAAGAGTACTCCACCGCAAACCAGTACAAAGGCAAACAGGGTGGCGATACTTGTGAAGTCTAACACAAATGTTTTATCGGTAAATAAAATCGGAATGCCTACCACAAGTCCGGTTACGATGGTGGCGAAAGAAGGTGTTTTAAATTTGGGGTGAATCTTTTGAAAGATCGGTGGCATCAGACCATCCCGGCTCATGCTCATCCAGATACGTGGCTGCCCCATCTGGAAAACCAGCAGCACACTTGTCATGGCAATTACCGCAGCAATGGCTACAAAAAACTGCATCCAGCCAACGTTGAGGTTTTGCTTTTCAAAGATAAATGCCAGCGGATCTCCTACCCCTTCAAAGTTTCGGTAGTTAACAGCGCCTGTTAAAACTAGTGTGAGTAAAATATAAACAATGGTACAAATAACGAGTGATAAAATCATGCCTCTTGGCAGATCACGCTGTGGATTTTTACTTTCTTCAGCCAGCACACTCACTGCATCAAAACCAATGTAGGCAAAGAATACACCGCTCACTGCGGCCATTACACCACCAAAGCCATTGGGCATAAAAGATTTTACGCCTTCGTCATTTGCCGGCGCCCAGTTAGGTGTAAGGCCGTGTGAAAACACAAGGTAGCCACCCACAATAATCACCAGTGCTACAACGATCATTTTAAGGATCACCATTAAATTACTAAAGTTGCGGCTCTCTTTAATACCGCGGTATACCAGCATGGTGATTAAGATATTGATGATAAAAGCGGGCAGATCAAAAATGATTTTTAAACTGCCAACCATGGGTGCTTTATTAAATGCTTCCAGCATATCCGGGTTGGTACTGCCATTGGCCATGGCATCTTTTACTTCCATATAACTGGTGCACAAATATTGCGGAATATGAACGCCAATTTTTTCGAGGAAGGAAGTAAAATAATCGCTCCAGCTATAAGCTACGTAGATATTTCCGATGGAATATTCCATGATGAGCGCCCAGCCAATGATCCACGCAAACAATTCACCAAAGGAAGCATAGGCGTAGGTATAAGCACTGCCTGCAACGGGTATACGACTGGCAAACTCAGAATAACAAAAAGCAGTAAAAGCACAGGCGATGGCGGTAATTACAAATAAAATAACCACACCCGGACCGCCATGAAAAACAGCCCCACCGAGGCTGCTGAAACTTCCTGCACCGAGGATAGCCGCTATACCAAAAAACGTAAGGTCCTTCATGGAAAGTACCCGCTTTAAACTTCCTGCACCATGTGTATCATCACTGCCTTCTGCTAAAATACTTTCTATCTTCTTTGTTCTAAATAAAGACTTGGACATGTTAGTGTTGATTTTAAAAAGTATTAATAACCAAAATAATTAATAAAGTTGAAGTATGCGTTTTTTTGTTTTGGATTTTTTGTTTTGAGTGAAGATATTCTGTTGTATCTCTTAATCTGCTCAAAAAGATTAAGCATTTTTAAAGAGACTACCAAAGACCAATAATATTAAAGCATGGGTGGCTTCAAAAAGGTATGATAAAATTAATTTTTGACAGGAAATAGTTGTAGGATAAGAGTATCAAAATAATGTAATCACTTAATTCTCCCTTTGTATTAAATAATCCGCCAACTCCATCAGCGGCTTCTTCCGTGCGGATGTAACCGCAGTATCTTCCAGGTGTTGCAAAGCCGTTTGCAGATATTTATCTTTTAAAGCTTTTACCCAGTCATCAACCTTGCATTCTTTAAACAACTGCGTTACTTTTTCTACTTTATCCGGTGCATTTTCCTGCATCAATTGTTGCAAAGCCTGCAGTTGTTCAGGAGCGGCTGTCTCCATAGTATGTATAAGCAAGAAAGTTTTTTTATTGGATAGAATGTCGCCACCCACCTGTTTTCCAAATTTTTCGGGGTTGCCAAAAACATCCAGGTAATCATCCTGCACCTGGAAGGCAATACCCAAATTTTTTCCAAACTCATACAGGTGATGCTGATTGCCCTCTCCGGTTCCTCCCAGTATGGCGCCCAGTTGCAGACTGGCAGCCAGCAATACAGAAGTCTTTAGTGTTATCATTGCCACATATTCATCCAGGCTAACAGTAGTTCTTTTTTCAAAATCCATATCTAACTGCTGGCCTTCGCAAACAGCCGCCGCAGTTTTATTAAAAAGGTGCAACACCTTTTGGAGGTTACTGATGCCTAACTTATTCAGGTATTCATAGGCCCTTACAAACATTACATCTCCGGCCAGCAGGGCCGTTGATTCGCCATATTTCTGGTGCACTGTTTCCATGCCTCTGCGAATGGGTGCTTTGTCCATGATATCATCGTGTATCAAACTAAAATTATGGAAAAGCTCAATGGCAGTGGCAGCATGATAAGCATCCGGAATAATATCGCCAAACAATTCATTGCCCATCAATACGCAAACCGGGCGTACTCTTTTGCCACCCAATTGCAAAATATATTGTGCAGGATCGTACAGCGTTTCGGTATGTGTTGGGAAATGCCTTGTATTAAATTTTTCTTCAAATATTTTGGACAGTTCTATAAAAGAGTGCATTGTATTGTTGAAGTATTAATTAATATATAAAAGGATTTATTTTAGTGTGCCGTATCCTTACAATAATTATTTTGTCATCAGTTACAAAATAGGTAATTCTATACTTATATATTTCGAAAGCCCTGAAGTTTTTATTATTGTTTATACAGAATTTATCCTTTGGATATCATTCCGGATTTAAAGCAAGTGCTTTAATATTTCGAAGTATTTTCTCTCTTACCTTTTCAGCATTTTGCAATGAATCTTTACGGATGTATTCATAAGCCTGCTTCAACTGTAGTTTGGCAGTATCCTCTATTTCTATTTTGCGCTTTACCATACTTTCATTTCTTCTTCCAGCTTTTCCAGGCTTGTAACTTCTCCACGTTTAGCCCTTTTGAGAGCAGCTTTTATCTCTTTATTATATTCTTCTATTGTTTGTGGCTGTTGAGATATTTTCTTATTGTTCAAAAAAGTCTTAACCAGTTGCAATACGCTTTTTTGTTCATGCCCGTTTAGTTCAACAAAACTTTTTATCATTTCATCTGGTATGGATGTAGCAGCCATATATTATATTTTATTTCAAATTTACTTTTTCTTTTTCACTTTCTTTTCCTTGTTTACTATAATTGTTTTGTAAACACCACCTTCCTGCACCCAATGATAATCCAGCTGGCGCTTTTCTAAATTTGCAGCCACTACTTTTATCTTTACCGCATCTCCCATCCTGAATTTTTTACCGGTACGCAACCCCACCAATGCATAGTCTGCTTCATCTAATTTAAATTCATCAAATTCATTAAGGTCTCTTACTGTAACCATGCCTTCGCATTTATGCAAAACAGTTTCTACAAAAAAACCAAAACTGGCCACACCACTGATGATGCCATCAAATTCTTCGCCCAGGTACTGCTGCATAAACTCAACCTGTTTGTATTTATTGCCCGCTCTTTCTGCCTCCATTGCCTTGCGTTCTTTATCACTGCAATGCTTGCACTTTTCATCCATCTTTTTATCAGGCTTTAGGTTTTTATCCAAACATTCCTGTAAAATACGGTGTACCATCACATCGGGGTAACGGCGTATGGGCGAGGTAAAATGACAATAATGTTCAAAGCCCAAGCCATAATGGCCAACATTTTTTGATGTGTAAATTGCCTTCGCCATGGTGCGGATGCCTAATTGCTCTAACACATGCTGCTCAGGTTTACCGTTCACATCTTTCAATAAATTATTAAAAGATTTTGCAACGGCAGCATCGTCATGTATGTCGAAGGTGTAACCGAATTTTTTTGCAAAGGCTGCAAATGGTTTTAGTTTTTCATCACTTGGCGTATCATGTATCCGGTATGGAAAAGGAACCGGCTCCTGGTTAATTTTTATCCTTGATACATACCCGGCAATGGTTCTATTTGCAAGCAACATAAATTCTTCCACCAGCTTGTGTGCATCCTTACTTTCTTTAATTACAATACCAACAGGCTTTCCATTTTTATCCAGTTGAAAGCGCACTTCCTGCGAGGAAAAATTAATAGCCCCCTGGTCAAATCTTTCCTGCCTGAAAATTTGTGCAAGGTTGTTTAATAACAACACTGCTTTGTAATGAATGCCGTCTTTTGTTTCAATAATGGTTTGCACATCTTCATAAGTAAATCGATGGTCACTGTGTATGATCGTTCTGCCAATCCAATTGTGTTTAATCTCTCCCCTGTTAGTAATCTGAAAAATAACGGAGAAGGTATATTTATCTTCGTGCGGCCTCAGCGAACACAATTCGTTACTAATTTTTTCGGGCAACATTGGGTTCACCCTGTCGGGTAAATACACGCTGGTAGCTCTTTCGTAGGCGCTCTTATCTAAAATGCTATCTGGTTTTACAAAATGACTAACATCTGCAATGTGTACCCCAATTTCATAATTTCCATTGTCTAAATTCCTGATGGAAATTGCATCATCAAAATCCTTGGCATCAACCGGGTCAATCGTAAAAGTTAAAATATCCCTGTAGTCTTTTCGTTTCTTCAATTCTTCCCTGGTAATTGTTTCGGACAATTTATTGGCTTCGTCCAGCACCGCATTTTCAAATGTAAGCGGAAAGCCGGCCTCAATTAAAATCTCTTTCATCGCCATATCATTCACATCTTCCGATTTTAAAATCGTTACTATCTCCCCTTCCGGCTTTTTATCTGCCTTATCCCATTTTATTAATTTAGCCACCACCCTTTCACCATCAGTGGCACCATTTAATTTTTCTGTGGGGATATAAAAATCAGGCATCGGTTTTTCGCTGGCAGCTTTAAAAAAAGCAATGTTTTTATTGATGGATAAGTTGCCAATAAAAGTAGTCTGGTTGCGAACGGCCACATCTGTTACTTTACCCTCTGTACGTCGTCCACGACCGCTGTCGTTACTAATCTGCACTTTAACAGTGTCACCATGAAAGGCTCTCCCAAAGTCGTTGGGTCTAACCACAATATCTTTTTCCATACCCTCTACAATTACATACCCCATTCCACTTCTCGATATATCAAGCTTGCCTTTTACTGTAATTGCCTGTGATGATTTTTTTGTTGTTACTTTTTCTTTACTCATATTTATTTTGTTGTCCCTTTGCTAATAACAAATCAGGAAAAATTGTTTTAATAATGGTTCCGGCGTATACACTTCGGTTATCATAGTTGTAGCTTATTCGCCGAGGCTAGATCAATCTCTTGCACATTATACTAAGTGCATCTTTTATCGCAGGGTATTTGGCAAGTTCTAAATAATCCATTTTTAAATATTGACATCAACATAACTATACTTAACTTAATGTTATTACGGTAAAGGTAGGCAAACTATGCTATAGCTAAACCTTACCTAACTGATACCAGTTAAATATCGAAATATATACCTCAAAACTTTACCTAACTTTATTAAAATTTTTAGTATGGAGAATTACGATACCGTAACAGAAGCCTTAACTGCCTTAAAAGCCAGGGGATACACGATGGATTTTAATATTGCCTTTGACAAGATTATTTGCAGGGAAAATAACTTTTGTTTAAACCCACACGAATTTGAAATTACAGAAGTGCATCGTTTTGAAGGAGCCACCGACCCCGGTGATGAAGATGTAGTGTATGCGGTTGAATCAAAAGATGGAACTATGAAAGGCGTTATTACAAGTGCTTACGGTATGTATGCAGATGGCATTAGTACGGATATGATAAAAAAGATGGCTATGAAATAATAATGCCCCGGCCTAAACGGCGTATAAAAAAACGTTTCTCCACAGGCTTATAAAATTTTACCTGTAAGAAAGTTAAATATGGAATTGAATGTTGCCAGTAATGAATTTACAGGAAGAAATATTAAAAGCGCATTCCAAAGCGCAGTGTTTGAAAATTGTGCAATGGATTGGTAATTGCCAACAACGTTTTGATGAATTGTTTTATTTGTTTTTAACGGGCGACTATCGTGTAACACAAAGTGCAGCCTGGCCGCTGAGTTATTGTGTAGAAGCAACCCCTTTCTTTATAAAAAAGAATTTTTCAAAACTCATCAACAATTTACAACAACCCAATTTACACAACGCCATCAAAAGCAATACAGAGGCTATTGCTGTATGTTGACATTCCCCCATAATTACAAGGGGAGGATATGGATATTTGTTTTCGCTGTGTTGCTTCGCCCAAAGAGGCAGTGGCGGTTAAAGCTTTTTCATTAACAGTATTGGGTAACCTTGCAAAATTGTACCCTGAGATATTACCCGAAATTAAAACTACTGATTGAGTCGCAATTGCCCAACCAAACGGCAGCTTTTAAAAGCAGGGCAGCATATTTTAAAAGAGTAGTACTTGCTAAAGCCTGCCGCCATCTTTAACGATCAATAACCAACATTGCCCTATGAAAAGCGGTGAAAAGTGTGCATTTAAAGTTGTGGTAAGGGTTGCCAACCTTTTGTAGGTTTATTCCTATTCAGCAGCAACGTTCCAAAGGTTGGCAACCCTCGAGTCTGCACCAATTTGAAATGCACCCGGTGAATGGTGAAGTTTATATTGCAAGTCCATTGCATTATATTATCTTTAAATAAGTTGCACAGGAACAATGCCATAAAATCTCACCTTCATTTTACCAGCATCGAATCACTTTAGTTTAATTACACTCAGTTTCTAAAAAAACGGATATGGATGAAAAAAAAGCAAATGAGTTAATCGTTTCTGCAAATGACCTTGCTTTTAACAGTAAGGCAAAAGAAATACAGACAGCAGAATTAATCATCATAAAAAAAGAACTGGAGTCTAAAAAAATAGAGGAAGAAAAAAGGACGGAAGAATTAATTATTACAAAAAAAGAACTATCAGTTGAAAATGAAGCCAAGAAGAAAAAAGGTGATGAATTAATAAAAGTAAGTAAGGAACTCATTTTTCAATATCATGAAAAAGAAAAAAGGGCTGCAGAGTTAATTATAGCCAATAAAGAACTCCTGTTTCAAAATGACGAGAAAAGAAAGCGGGCTGCAGAATTAAGAATTGCAAAAGAGGAAGTCGTTTTCCAAAACTATGAGAAAGAAAAGTGGGCTTACAAATCGCAATATGCCCGAAGTTTAATTGAAGCAAGTTTAGATCCGTTGGTTACCATTAGTGTTGATGGTAAAATAACCGATGTAAACGAAGCTTCTATAAAAGTTACAGGTGTTAAAAGAGAAAAACTTATTAATACCGACTTCTCTAATTATTTTACAGAACCAGAAAAAGCGCAGGCAGGATATGAGCAGGTTTTTGAAAAAGGCTTTGTTGCGGATTATCCCTTAACAATAAAACACAAGGATGGCAGCCTAACAGATGTGTTGTACAATGCCTCCGTTTACAAAGACGACGAAGGTAATGTGCTCGGAGTTTTTGCTGCAGCCCGGGATGTTACGGAACAAAAGTGGGCAAAAGATTTACGAATTGCCAATAAAGAACTGGCTTTTCAAAATGATGAAAAAGAAAAAAGAGCTGCAGAATTAATTGTTGCAAATGAAGAGCTGGTTTTTCAAAATGAGGAAAAAGAAAAAAGGGCGGCAGAATTATTCATTGCTAACAAAGAACTCGCTTTTCAGAACGAAGAAAAGGGAAATCGGGCAGCAGAACTTATAGTTGCAAATAAAGAACTTGCTTTTCAAAACGAAGAAAAAGAAAATCGAGCAGCAGAATTATTCATTGCAAATAAGGAGCTTGCCTTTCAAAACGAGGAAAAAGAAAACAGGGCTGCCGAATTAATTGTTGCAAACAAAGAACTGGCTTTTCAAAATGAAGAAAAAGAAAACAGGGCGGCAGAATTAATCATAGCCAACAAAGAACTCGCTTTTCAAAACAAGGAGAAAGAAAAAAGAGCCGCAGAATTAATTATTGCTAATGAAGAACTTGCTTTTCAAAACGAAGAAAAAGAAAACAGGGCAGCAGAATTATTCATTGCTAATAAGGAGCTTGCCTTTCAAAACGAGGAAAAAGAAAACAGAGCTGCGGAATTAATTGTTGCAAACAACGAACTCGCTTTTCAAAACGAAGAAAAAGAAAATCGAGCAGCAGAATTATTCATTGCAAATAAGGAGCTTGCCTTTCAAAACGAAGAAAAAGAAAACAGGGCTGCGGAATTAATTATTGCTAACGAAGAACTTGCTTTTCAAAACGAAGAGAAAGAAAAAAGGGCTGCAGAGTTAATCATTGCTAACAGGGAACTTAAATTTGCGGAAGAAGATATCCGTAAACTTAATGATGAGTTAGAACAAAAAGTAATTGAACGTACTGCGCAGTTGGAATCTGTTAACAAAGAACTTGGGTCGTTTTCGTATTCTGTATCACATGATTTACGGGCTCCAATCCGAGCCATCAATGGATATTCAAGAATTTTAGTGGAGGATTATGCTGAAAAATTTGATGCTGATGGAACAAAAGTGTTGTATTCCATCATGCACAATTCAAAAAAAATGGGTGAGCTGATTGATGATTTACTTGCATTTTCTAAATTAGGAAGAAAACAGGTTACAGTGTCAGAAATTAATATGAAGGCACTTGTTAATTTGGTTAAAGAAGAATTATTATTTGATGATGGTGATAACATACCGCAATTTAATATAAAAGAACTTCCACCTGCAAAAGGAGACCAGTCGCTAATTAAACAAGTGTGGATTAACCTAATTTCCAATGCCATTAAATATTCAGCCTATAAGCCAACAACCAAAATAGAAATCGGTGCGTATAAAAAAAACAGCGAGGTAGTTTTTTATGTAAAAGATGAGGGTGCAGGATTTGATATGCAGTATTACGATAAGCTTTTTGGCGTTTTTCAAAGATTACATTCACAGGAAGAATTTGAGGGAACAGGTATTGGCCTGGCCATTGTTCAAAAAATTGTGCACCGGCATAATGGAACAGTTTGGGCAGAATCAATACTCAACGAAGGAGCATGCTTTTATTTCAGCCTGCCAAACATAAACACTTAAACAAAATAAAAAATGAATTACGATGATGTTGAAATTTTATTTGCGGAAGATAGCATGGCCGATGCTGATCTTACCATTCGTGCACTTACAAAAAGCGGTTTTACAAATAAACTACATCATGTTAAAGATGGAGCAGAAGCACTTGATTTTATTTATTGCAAAGGGATGTATACTTCAAGGAATATTAAAAAAAATCCCAGGCTGATATTGCTCGACCTTAAGATGCCAAAAGTAACAGGTATACAAGTACTGGAAAAAGTAAAAACTGATCCAACTATAAAATCCATTCCCGTGGTAATACTTACATCATCTAAAGAAGACCCGGACATTAAAAAATGCTATAACCTTGGTGCAAATAGTTATATTGTAAAACCTGTTGACAGCAATAAATTTTTTAATGCAATTAAAGAAATTGGATTGTACTGGATGGTATTAAGTGAGCCATCTCATTAATAAAAAAAATTATCAAAGAGCAACTCTAAAAATTACCAGCTTATTGTTTCATAAACAATAGCATTTTATAAAATGACATCTAATCTCAAAATACTAATTCTGGAAGATAACCAAAATGATGCTGATTTGCTTCATCGTGAGTTAAAAAAATCAGGGTTAAATTTTACTTCTCAAATTGTTCACACCAGAAAAAGTTTTGAGGATGCGCTTCAACACTTCAATCCGGATATAATATTATCTGATTACGCTCTTCCTGCGTTTGATGCCGTTACAGCTTTCCGCATAAAACAAAATAAATCGCCACACATTCCATTTATTATTGTATCCGGTATTATTGGAGAAGAAAATGCTGTTGAGCTTATCAAGAATGGGGTAACAGATTATACACCAAAGGATAAATTATTTACATTACCTCCCAAAATTAAGCGTGCATTAAAGGACACAGAAGAAAGAAAAGAAAAAGAAATTATTGGTGAAAAATTAAAAGCACAGGCCGCCGAATTAATCATTGCAAATACAGAACTTGTTTTTCAAAACGAAGAAAAAGAAAAGCGAGCTGCAGATTTAATCCTTTTAACAGAAGCGCTAAAAGCCCAGAAAGAAGCATTAAGAAATGCAAATGAGGAACTTCAAATAAAAGCACAGCTTTTACAACAACAGGAAGAAAAACTCATCAAAACAAATGACGATCTTTTACGCTTAAATCAGCATCTTGAAAACCGTGTTTCTCAAAGAACCTTCGAACTGGAAAATCTAAATTATGAACTTAAAGATTTAAATTTATCGAAAGACAAGTTTCTGTCGGTTATTTCACATGATTTACGAAATCCCCTCACTGCTTTGCTGCTGGCATCAGATCAGTTAAGCCAGGATATAGACAATCATGTTTTTGAGGAAGTTCAGCCATTTGCAAAAATCATTCACCGCACTTCTCATAATATTCTTCAACAATTAAATGAACTGGTTGACTGGGCCAAAATGCAAAAGGAGAAAACAAGTTTAAATCCTGAAAAACTCCAATTGATTCTTGCTGTAGACCAGAGTTTTGAATTGCTGAAACCCAATGCCAGCCAGAAAAGTATCATTCTTGAAAACAAAGTTCCTTTTGATATTTACGTAAAAGCAGATGCATTAATGCTTCGGTCTATTCTTCAAAACCTGGTTACAAATGCCATTAAATTTAGTCTACAAGGTGGATTGGTAAGTGTAATTGCCAAACGTATTGAGAAGATGGTAGAGGTTTGTGTTATTGATTCGGGTGTCGGCATGGAACCAGCTAACAGTGATAAGCTTTTTTTACAATCTACTATTACCTCGATATCGGGAACAAATAATGAAAAAGGTTCAGGAATAGGTTTAATACTAGTAAAGGATTTTGTTAACCAACACGGTGGTTCCCTCCGCGTGGAGAGTGAGATAAGAAAAGGCACCTGCATTTTTTTTACTATTCCCGTATATTAATGGCTACGCACACGTATTTTATTTAAAGATGCTGATCCAACTATTGATTACGAGCATTACCAGCAATAAAAGCCCTGCTCCAATTGCAATATCAAGATTAATGAAAGATAAAATGACAGTCAGCAAACCTACAACAACCAGCATCATAGCTACTTTATTTTTACCGGTGTTTGCCTTAAAAGAAAGCGGGTATTGAATATTACCTAAAGGCAATGCCATTGCCCAACATGCCATAGCCGCTACCATCAGCGGCGGATATATTTTACCGGGCGTACTGATGCAGGCGATTCCGAAAAATACAATGCCGGTAAGTAACGC
>Ga0209511_1000712_pt1 | contig 31847 bp, 28 predicted proteins | sample SSSSmetaG_FD_184141 | JGI IMG/M metagenome (GOLD analysis project Ga0209511, IMG submission 184141) | Glacier valley bacterial and archeal communities from Borup Fiord, Nunavut, Canada, to study Microbial Dark Matter (Phase II) - ​SSSS... | ecosystem: Environmental > Aquatic > Freshwater > Ice >... | reverse complement strand
TTTTACAGGACCTTTTGTACAATATACTTATGCACGAATAAAAAGTATTTTACGAAAGGAAACTTTTGATGAGACACAAAAAATATCTTCTCCTCTTTTAAAAAGTGAAAAAGATATTGCAGTAGTTGCTGAACAGTTTCCTTCCATATTATTAGAAGCAGGAAAAGAAATGGATCCATCAAAAGTTGCAGCCTACATTTTCACACTTGCAAAAACATTTAATTCATTTTACAGTGATTTATCTATTGGCAAAGCCGAAAACGAAGAGAAAAAGCAATTGCGTTTAAAACTTGCTATGCTAACCGCTAATATTTTAAAAAGCGGTATGCAGTTATTGGGTGCACAAGTTCCTGAAAGAATGTAAAAGAAATGTAACGATTTGAAAATATGCAGATTTGAAAATGAGAACCCTGCGAAACTTGGCTTACTTTTTCTCTGCGGTAAGAACTAAATAAAAAATATTAGGAAGAAAAAATGAAGAAAAAAATAACAAAAATTGGAGTGCTTACAAGCGGTGGAGACAGCCCGGGCATGAATGCTGCAATACGTGCGGTTGTACGTACAGGCATTTACCATGGTATGGAAGTATTTGGTATCATGCGGGGTTACAGCGGTATGGTAGAAGGAGAAATCCAAAAAATGGAAAGCCGCAGCGTAGCTAATATTATACAACGTGGAGGTACAATTTTAAAGACAAGCAGGTGTAATGAATTCCTCACACCGGAAGGAAGAGCAAAAGCTTATAAAAATTTAAAACAGTTTGGTATTGAAGGGCTCGTGATTATTGGTGGAGATGGAAGTTTTAGAGGGGCACAGATTTTTAGCAACGAATACGATATTCCATGTATTGGTTTGCCGGGCACTATTGATAAAGATATTGCGGGTACAGACTTTACCATTGGTTTTGATACTGCAGTAAACACCGCTGTTGAAGCAATAGATAAAATTAGAGATACAGCTGATGCGCATGACAGACTTTTTATAATAGAAGTTATGGGCAGAGATGCCGGTTACATTGCATTGCACAGCGGAATATCTACCGGTGCCGAGCACATTTTAATACCTGAGAAAAAGACCAGTTACATAGATTTAATATCATCACTAAAAGAAAAGCAGGGAAGAAAAAAACTTGTAAATCTGATTGTAGTCGCAGAAGGAGAAGAGTTTGGCGGTGCAGATGAACTGGCAAAACATATTAAATTACAAATACCGGATCAGGATCTAAGAGTTTGCATACTTGGGCATATTCAAAGAGGTGGAGCACCAAGTTGTTTTGACAGGGTAATTGCCAGCCGAATGGGATATCATGCTATTGAATGCTTTATGGAAGGCAGATTTAATGTTTTTATTGGGATTGTAAATAATAAAATGAATTACACCCCTTTGGATGAAGCTGTAAAAAAGAAGCAGCGTATTAGCGAGGAATGGATGAAAATTGTAAAAATTCTTGCTACTTAAAATTTTGTTTAAAATTATTATTACTAATTAATTTATAAAAATGTCAAAAAATCTTACAAAATACCTGCACGCCAATATGGATAAGGAAGCCGGTATTCAACACTCTCAAAAAAGAACAAAAATTGTTGCAACCGTAGGGCCAGCATGCGATACGTATGATAAATTATTGGCGCTTGTAAAAGCGGGCGTAAATGTTTTTCGCCTAAACTTTTCTCATGGCTCGCATGAAGATAAACTTGCCGTAATAAACCATGTGAGAAGAATTATAAAAGAAGAGCCTTACAACATTGCCATACTTGGAGATTTACAGGGTCCGAAACTACGGGTGGGAGATCTCGAAAACGGCAAACTTATTTTAACAGAAGGAGATGAATTTATTTTTACCATTGAAAAAATGGTTGGTACAAACAAGAAAATTTATGTCTCATACCCAAATCTTACAACTGATGTAAAAATTGGAGAACGTATTTTTTTAGATGATGGTAAAATGGAATTAAGTGTAGTAAAAGTTTTGAACGATAAAGAAGTTTTAATGCGGGTAACATTGGGCGGCGTTCTTACACCAAAAAAAGGTGTGAATCTGCCGGATAGTGAACTTACGATGCCATCTATGACAGAAAAAGATTTTGAAGATCTTGAATTTATTATTGCACAAAAACTGGATTGGGTAGCACTTTCTTTTGTAAGAAAAGCTGAAGACATCATCAACCTAAAAAAGATTTTAAAGGCAAACGACAGTAAAATAAAAGTTATTGCTAAAATAGAAATGCCGGAGGCTTTAAAAAACCTCAGAGATATTATTGTTGAAAGCGATGGTGTAATGGTTGCCCGTGGTGATCTTGGTGTTGAAGTTCCTATTGAACAGGTCCCTGTAATACAGAAAGATATTATAAGGAAATGTATGCACCGTGCAAAGCCTGTAATTGTGGCAACACAAATGATGGAAAGTATGCTGGATCGCACAAAACCTAACAGAAGTGAGGTTAGTGATGTAGCCAACGCTGTGCTTGAAGGTGCAGATGCAGTAATGCTTAGCGGCGAAACTGCTACCGGACTTTATCCAATATTAGTTGTAGAAACGATGAGTAAAATAATAATGGAAGTTGAAAAAACAGTTTACGATTATGACAGGGATGATATTCTAACACCACAACCCCACTCTCCTTCTTTTGTTAGCGATGCTATTTGCTACAGTGCGTGTAAATTGGCAAAAGACAGCCAGGCCACAGCACTTATTGGAATGACACAAAGCGGGTACACAGCTTTTATGCTTAGCAGTTACAGACCTAAATCTCCATTATATATTTTTAGTAAAGAAAGCACACTTATAAGCCAGTTAAGTTTAAGTTGGGGTGTACGTGCTTTTTATTACGGCGAAGAAGAAAGTCTTGATAATATTATTTTTGACCAGATTGAAGTATTAAAACAAAGGGGTTTTGTAAAAAAAGATGATATTGTTGTAAACACAGGCAGCACACCGGTTGCAATGCATTTACCAACAAATATTATTAAGATTACAAAAGTTGAATAATTTTTAAAACAGAAGATTAAAATTAATATTATGAGTCGATAATGAAAGTGTTTTCATTACCGACTTTTTGTTTGGTTGTATTTTAATGCTAATTGTTTTGTATGATATCTTTTTCGAGATAATGCATCAAATTTCTTTTGGCTGTATTTTTTAATTTCCTCCTAAAAAAACCTGCCCAACCTAAAAGTTTTCCTGATATGCCAAAAGCCTGTGCACTCCATTTGTGCAAGCTCCAGCCATCACTGTGTTCGGTTATAAATCCGTTTTCGATTTTCATGTGAGCCTTACACATATTTACAACCCTTCTCCCGGTTTTAAAAAATGTATAAGTAGCTGTCCAATTACAGGTATAATAGCCGTCATCTAAATTTTTAATGGAATCGAATTGTAAGGAAAAATCTTTTGCATTTTTACAAAGCATTTCCCACATTGCTTTTGCTTCATCGCCCCTCAACAATTCAAACATTGGATCGTAGAAAGCAATATCATCACTGTAGCACTCATTCATTTCTCTCGCATCAAGTTTTTGAAATGCTTTAAAAAAACGTTCTACTAACCTTTCATCATTATTCATTGTAAAGCAATTATGTTTTATTAAATTGAGGGTTCAACCTAAATTAACACAATGTACAAATTAGTATCTACAGCACTGTTTATGGTATTTTCATTTTGCGCTGCTGCGCAGGAATTAAATGAAAATTATTTTAAAGAAAATTATACTAAAAAAGAAGTTTATATACCTATGAGGGATGGTGTAAAACTGTTTACTTCTTTTTACATTCCAAAAGATAAAAATGAAAAACATCCGTTTTTAATTACAAGAACACCTTACTCCTGTGCACCTTACGGCGAAGATAAATATGCACAAATATGGTCAGGTTACAAAAGTGCCTATGTAAAAGAAAATTACATTTTTGTTATGCAGGATGTGCGTGGCCGTTACATGAGCGAAGGCGTTTTTGAAGATGTGCGTCCGTTTAATAAAAATAAAAAAGGTAAAGAAATAGATGAAGCAAGTGATACTTATGATGCCTTGGACTGGATGGTAAAAAATATAGAAAACAATAATGGTAACGCAGGTGTGTTCGGCACTTCTTATCCGGGCTTTTATTCTACAGAAGCTGCGCTAAGCAACCACCCTGCATTAAAAGCTGTATCGCCACAGGCACCCGTTACCGATTGGTTTATCGGCGATGATTTTCACCACAACGGAGCATTTTTTGCTATGGATGGGTTTTCTTTTTATCCAACTTTTGGTAAGCCACACCCAAAACCAACTACTAATTATGGAGAAGGATTTAAAACAGAAACAAAAGATAATTACAAATTTTATCTTGAGCAGGGCACACCAAAAAATCTGGATAAACTAATTGGCGACAGTATTAAATTCTGGCATCAAATGTATGAGCATCCAAATTACGATGCATGGTGGCAGGCACGCAATGCACGCAATGGATTATATAATGTAAAACCTGCCATGTTATGGGTTGGTGGTTTGTTTGATGCTGAAGATTGCTTTGGTGCATGGAATGCATATAAAGCCACAGAAAAACAAAGCCCACAAAGTACTTCAAGCATTGTAATGGGGCCGTGGTACCATGGACAATGGAGCAGAGAAGGAAGTTTTTTAGGTAATGCAAGATTTCTTTCAAATACATCTGAATATTTTCAGACCAAAATAGAAGTTCCCTTTTTTAATTATTATTTAAAAAACAAAGGATCGGTTTCAGATATTGCTGAAGCTAATATATTTTTTACGGGAGAAAATAACTGGAAGAAATTAAAACAGTGGCCACCAGCTGAAGTAGCAAATACAAATATTTTTATTACAGACAACGGTATGCTTTCTTTTAAAGCAGAAAACTCGAAAAATCTTTTTACAGAGTATGTGAGTGATCCTGCACACCCAGTTCCATATACAGAAGATGTTCATAACCGTCGCACAAGAGAATACATGACAGACGACCAGCGTTTTGCAGAACGCAGACCCGATGTGCTTACTTTTAAAACGACAGTTTTAGAAAATGATCTAACCCTTGCAGGACCTGTTATTGCTGACATTGCAACTGCAATTTCCACTACAGATGCAGATTTTGTGGTAAAAATAATAGATGTGTTTCCTGATGATTTTACCTACCCGGATAGCAGTAAAAATAACGGAAAAGATTATCCGATGTGGGGCTACGAAATGCTGGTAAGAGGAGAAATTATGAGAGGTAAATACCGCAACAGCTTTGAAAAACCCGAAGCATTTACACCTAACAAAATCACCAATGTAAAATATGAATTACCGGATGTTGCACATACTTTTAAGAAAGGACACCGCTTAATGATACAGATTCAAAGCAGCTGGTTTCCTCTTGCAGACCGGAACCCTCAACAGTTCATGAACATTTATAAAGCGGAAGAAAAAGATTACAAAAAATCAACAATTAAAATTTACCATAACGGTTTAAATCAAACCAAATTCATTCTTCCGGTTTTAAAAAACTAATATGATCAGAATAATTTTTGTCCTTTTATTTTTTTATTCAGGGCTGGTTTCTGCGCAGGTTACAAATAATTTTGTAGTAGAAAACTATATAAAAATTGATACCAATATAGTAATGAGAGATGGCATCAAATTAAAAACGATAATTTATATTCCAAAAGACGGAAAAGAAAAATATCCATTTTTAATTGAGCGTACGCCCTATTCTGCGGGGCCTTACGGAGATACTGCTTTTGCAAACCGTATTGGTCCCAACACAAACCTGATGCAGGAAAAATACATTTTTGTTTATCAGGATGTTCGGGGCCGTTACATGAGCGAAGGAATTAACCTCGAGGTAACGCCCTACATTATCAACAAAAACAACAACAAAGATGTAGATGAAAGCAGCGATACATATGATGCAGTTGAATGGCTTGTAAAAAATATTAAAAACAACAATGGCCGTGCAGGATTGTATGGCATTTCTTACCCCGGGTTTTATGCCACAGCAGCCTTGCCAAATGCTCACCCTGCAATAAAAGCTGTAAGTCCCCAAGCGCCGGTAACAGATGAATTTATTGGAGATGATGCCAACCATAATGGCGCTTTTTTTTTACTGGATAATTTTAGTTTTATGAATTATTTTGGCAAAGAAAGAAACGGGCCCGTAGAAAATTATGGCACTCAAATATTTGAATACAAAACAGAAGATGCTTATGATTTTTTCCTAAAATTAGGGCCTTTGAAGAATACACAGAATGCCCAATATTTTAATAACCGTAGCTATATTTGGAACGAATATTTACAACATGATACTTATGATGATTACTGGAAAGCAAGAAACATCCGCCCCTATTTAAAAAATATACAACCTGCTGTAATGGTCGTTGGTGGCTGGTTTGATGCAGAAGATTTATACGGTGTACTTAATACTTATAAAGCTATTGAAAAACAAAATCCGGTAAATAAAAATCATCTTGTTATGGGTCCGTGGACACATGGATCATGGGCGGGCGCCAACTGGAATAAATTTACAACTTATGATTTTGGCAGCAATACCAGTAAATATTATCAGGACAGTCTTGAGACAATGTTTTTTAATTATTACTTAAAAGACAAAGGCAATTTTAATGCTGCAGAAGCAACAGTTTTTGAAACGGGCACCAACAAATGGAAACAATACAAAGCATGGCCGCCAAAGGAAAGTATTGCAACCACTTATTTTTTACAACCTCACAGAAAGTTGAGCACTACCAAACCCGTTACTGTAAATAATTATGATGAATATGTAAGCGACCCCGCAAATCCGGTTCCTTACACAAAAGAAATTCAGGGCAACAGAAATAATGGATACATGGCGGAAGACCAGCGTTTTGCTGCAGAAAGAAAAGATGTTATTTTGTTTGAAACTGGTATTTTAAATAAAGATGTAACACTGGCCGGAAAAATAATTGCAGACTTGCAGGTATCATTAAATACAACCGATGCGGATTTTATTGTGAAACTTATTGATGTTCTTCCAGCTAATGAGCCTACGCCATCCTTTGTTGCAAAAGGCACTGAAATGGGAGGATTGCAAAGGTTAGTGCGTGCGGAAGTAATGCGAGGAAAATTTAGAGAAAGTTTTTCTATACCAAAACCATTTACTCCAAATAAAATTACCAATGTAAAATTTGATTTAAATGATGTTGCACATACTTTTAAAAAAGGTCATAAAATAATGATACATATACAAAGCAGCTGGTTTCCTTTAATTGACAGAAACCCTCAAAAATTTATGCGTATTCCTGATGCGGATGAAAATGATTTTCAAAAAGCTACGATCCGCATTTATCATGATAAAAAAAATATGAGCAAAATCATTTTACCGGTATTAAAAAATTAGTATGAAAAAGCTGTTTGGTCTTTTAGCTGTAACCATTAGCTGTAAATTTTCTTTTTCGCAAAAACAAATAAATGTAATTCCATACCCTAATAATGTGGTAATGGTAAAGGGATATTTTGAATTATCATCTGCTACAAAAATTATTTATGGCAAAGGCACAGAAAAACTAGCAGGTTATCTTAAGGAGCAGGTAACAAACCTCACCGGTTTATCTTTAGGAGTGCAATTGTACAATGGTAAAAAAACTCTGCTGAACAAAAACAATATTCAACTTTTTTTAAATGACGATGCCTCTTTTAAAGAAGGATATACTTTAGAGGTTTCTAAAACTACGATTGATTTAAAAGCAAAAGAAGCCGTTTTACTTTTTAATGGTATTCAAACGCTGCTGCAACTTTTACCTGTAAAAAAATCGGTGGGATCAATATCTATTCCACAATTATTTATTAAGGACTCAGCAAGGTTCGCCTATCGTGGAATGCATTTAGATGTGTCAAGGCATTTCTTCCCTGTAGCTTTTATAAAAAAATATATTGATCTGCTTGCCATGCATAAGTACAACACTTTTCACTGGCACTTAACAGATGACCAGGGCTGGCGAATAGAAATAAAAAAATATCCATTACTTACACAAATTGGAAGCTGCAGAGACCAGACACTTGTTGGTAATTATGGATCGAACAAATATGATGGTACAAAATATTGCGGGTTTTATACACAGGAACAGGTAAAAGAAATTGTGCAGTATGCTACTGATCGTTTTATTACTGTAATACCAGAGATAGAAATACCCGGACATGCTGTAGCTGCATTAACTTCCTACCCGTATCTTGGTTGCACAAAAGGCCCTTACAAAACAATGGAAACATGGGGCATATCAGAAGATGTTTTTTGTGCCGGCAATGACAGTACTTACACTTTTGTAGAAGATGTTTTAAAAGAAGTGATGGAATTATTTCCATCGAAATTAATACATATTGGTGGCGATGAATGCCCAAAAGTAAGATGGAAAACCTGTCCTGTTTGTCAGCAAAAAATTAAAAAGGAAAACTTAAAAGACGAGCATGAATTACAAAGTTATTTTGTAAAAAGAATTGAAAAGTTTGTAAACAGCAAAGGCAAAAATATAATTGGATGGGATGAGATTTTAGAAGGTGGGCTTGCACCCAATGCCACCGTAATGAGCTGGCGGGGAACCGAAGGAGGAATTACTGCAGCAAAGCAGGGAAACAATGTTGTTATGACGCCGGGCAGCCACTGTTATTTTGATCACTCACAAAGCAGTAATGAAGACAGTATTACCATTGGCAGTTATTTACCACTGGAAAAAGTTTATGAATTTGAACCGGTGCCTGCTAGCCTTTCCGCAAGCGAAGCAAAACATGTATTAGGCGCACAAGGCAATGTCTGGACAGAATACATGACTAATGAAAGCAAAGTGGAGTATATGGTTTTGCCCCGCATTGCAGCGCTCGCAGAAGTATTATGGTCAACAACCGACAAAAGAAATTTTGCAGATTTTGAAAAGCGTTTACCCTTTATTTTAGAAAGATACAAAGCAATGAATTATAATTACAGCACTGCTTTTTATGATTTAAATGCATCTGTAATAAAACTACCAAATAACAAAATAGGATGGAAACTGGCAACAAAAAATAAGAATGGACTTATTTTTTTAAAAATTAATGGTAAGCAGATTAAAAATTATTCAGCACCAGTTTTAATAAATGAAACCGGCGAATATGAAGCTGCAATGGCAGATAAAAATGGTTCTGTCAATGGTAAATGGATCAATCAAAATTTTAAAATAAACAAAGCAAGCGGCAAGTTTATAACCCTAAAAAATGAACCACAGATTACTTACAGCGGCAGTGGTGCTTTTTCATTGGTTGATGGAGTTCAGAACAGCAAAGGCATGGCAAAATCTGCGGAGTTTCTTGGTTTTTTAGGAAAAGATCTGGAAGCGATTATTGATTTTGGTGGGCTGACTAATTTTAATGAAGTACGCATACATACATTTACCCGAACAGGCAGTTGGATATATCCTGCAAAACAAAACAGCATAAAAGTTTTGATAAGCAATGATGGTATCAATTTTACAATACCGCAAGATGAAATACTTAAAATTGAAGGCAACAGGAATGTAACAAATAAAATAACTTTTTCATCCTCACAAAAAATAATTCAGACGAAATACATAAAAATCGTAGCAGAAAATTATGGAATCATACCAGACGGAAATCCCGGTGCAGGCAATGCCGCATGGTTATTTGTAGATGAAGTAGAAGTGCTTTAAAAACACATAAACTTCCAGTAAAAAAATGCAATACTGATAATAAAAAAAATTGGCAATCATATTTACAATTGTAGAGTCAATAATTTTTACACTACTCTTTTAATTTTTTGCTCTTTTAATAACAAATCAACAAATGTTATTGCTGTAACCGCCTCCAGCACCACAGGTACACGCAAAGCAATACAAAGATCATGACGCCCTTTTACTGAAAAGCTTTCTACTTCCTCAGAAACTTTATTAAAAGTTTGCTGCGGTTTAGGTGTAGAAGATGTTGGTTTTACTGCAATTCTAAAAACGATGTCATTTCCATTTGTTATTCCTCCTGAAATACCTCCGGCATTGTTGGTAAGTGTACGTCCATCTTTATTTTGAATGGCATCATTATGTTCAGATCCCAACATTTTAGCGGCAGCAAAACCTGCACCGAATTCAATGGCTTTTACAGCAGGAATAGCAAAAACCGCATGGCTCAAAAGCGATTCAACAGAGTCGTAAAAAGGTTCTCCTAAACCTACAGGTGTATTTTTTACAACACATTCAACAATGCCACCAACACTGTCACCAAGCTTCATTGCCTTTTCAATTCCTTTTTCTATATCTGTTTCTCCACCAACTTCCAATAAAGTAGCCACGCAATTAATATCAGGATAAGTGTTACTGATAATTTTTTTTGCGATTACACCTGCCGCCACAAGACACACAGTTAAGCGACCACTGAAATGACCGCCTCCTCTAAAATCTTCGTAACCGCCAAACTTCTGTGAAGCAGTTAAATCTGCATGGCCCGGTCTCGGTACGTCTCTTTGTTTTACATAATCGCCGCTGCGGGTATTGTTATTTTCAAAGATTACAGTAAGTGGTGCTCCTGTTGTTTTATCATTAAAAACACCTGATAAAAAAATGGGAATATCATCTTCTTTTCTTGGAGTTGTGCCAGGTTGTGAGCCACCCTTTCTTCTTTCAATATCTGTAACAAAGTCCTCTGCAAAAAGGGAAATACCTGCAGGGCAACCATCAATTGTTATACCAACTGACGGGCCATGCGATTCTCCAAAAATATTTACTTGAAATAAACGACCAAAACTATTCATAATGTAAAATTATTCTTCAATAATATTAATGTCTGCACCTAATTTTTTTAAATCATTGTAAAATTGCGGATATGATTTATTTATTGATTCCGCATTTTCAATTTCAATTAATCCTGACGCTCCCAAACCCGCAATTGCTGCAGCCATTGCAATTCTATGATCGTGATGAGAAGATACGACAGCTGATTTTATTTTGCCTCCTGTAATATGCATTTCATCCTTTAAAAGCAGAATCTCAATACCCATTTTACCAAAAATTTCTTTTAATGTTCCGGCACGGTTACTTTCTTTTGCAACAAGCCTGTGTGTTCCAGTAATTATAGATGTTCCAGTACAATAAGCAGCAAGTACTGCAAGTGGTGGAAATAAATCAGGACAATCAGTTGCATCAAATTTAAAAGACTTTAAATCAACCTTGCAAACTTCAATAAAATTTTCATTTTTCTTTATAACTGCTCCACAACTTATTAATGCCGATAAAATAGCTTTATCAGCCTGCGCAGATGTTTCATCTAATCCTGTAACTTTTACGGTTCCGCTTACAGCACCGGCAACCAATAAAAAAGAAGCACTGCTCCAATCACCTTCTACAGTATATTCTACAACATTTTTAATATCAGATTTAGGTTTTATTAAAAATTGCCGGTAATTTTTATTAATAATATTGTAACCGAATCTGCGCATTACATCCAAAGTAAGGTCAATGTATGGCCTACTTTTTAAATCATTTACATTGATGGTAACTTCTTCTTTTGCAGCAGCACCAAAGGCAAACAAAAGCCCTGTTAAAAACTGTGAGCTTAGGGAACCATCTATGGTAATATTTATGGGTTGAAGAGGTCCTGTTATGTGCAAGGGCAAAACGCCTTTATTTGATTCTATTCTAATTTTAAGTTGCGGAAATACTTCATCGAAAAAATTCATCGGTCTGCTTAACAAACTGCCCGATCCTGTTAATGTAACAGTGCCGGATGAAAGTGCAACAATGGGTGCAAACATTCTAAAAGATAAGCCACTTTCTCCGCAGGAAATTAATTTATTTTCGCTAATATTTTCAGCAGAAAACCCATTGGATTCAATGATAATTTTATCTACTTCTATTTTAACGTTGGCTCCAAGACGTTCAATAATATTTAATGCGGCTTTATCATCATTGCTGATACCTGCATTGTAAATAATGGTTGTGCCATTGTGCAAAAGCGCCGCTGCGCAAGCTCTTTGCATGCTGCTTTTAGAAGATGGCGCTGATAAACTTCCTGATGCTGCTGATGGAGAAACAATTACCCTCATTGTAAAGTCTGTTCTAAAAGTGATGTTATGGTTTGAAATGATAATTGTTTAACTGTGCCCTCACCAATTTTATTGAGCAAAACAAAATTGATGGCTTCGCCTGCTCTCTTTTTATCTTTTACCAATAATTCCAATACTTCGGCATTATCGATTTTTTGAGTTATAGGTAATTCGTATTGTTCAATCAAGTTCTTCAGTTTATTCACCGAAGTGCTTTCAAAATTATTTATTTCTTCTGATATTTTTGCAGCCATAACCATACCTACACTAACTGCATAGCCATGAGGAAGACTGTATAAATTTTCAATTGCATGCCCAAAAGTATGTCCAAAATTTAATTGAAAACGATCTGCTTTTTCAAACTCATCAGCCACAACTACAGCCGTTTTTATAGCAACGTTTTTTTCTATTAATTCTGCAGCAGCTTCTCTATTATTTATAAAATAATCAATGTTGTTTTTTTCAAGCTCATAAAACATTGCTGCATCTTTTATGCAGGCATGTTTAATTATTTCGGCAAACCCATTAATCCATTCAGCTCTGTGTAGTGTATTAAGAAAACTGTAATCATATAAAATAAATAATGGCCTGTAAGTAGTGCCAACCATATTTTTATATTTGCCAATATTTATTCCATTTTTACCACCAATGGCGGCATCCGTCATAGCCAAAACTGTTGTAGGCACAAGCGCTAAATTTATACCTCTCTTAAAAATACTTGCAACATAACCCACCATATCAGTTATTACCCCACCACCAACTCCAACAAGTAAACACGCTTTATCAATATTAAATTCAAGTAGTTTATCAACTATAAAGTTTATAGTATCCTGAGTTTTATTTTTCTCTTTTCCTTCAATTAAAAGAACCTTAAAGCCTTCAAATTTTTCAGCATGTAAAAGGTAAATATCCTCCTCAGTAATTACCAAAACTTTTTTTATATCGTAAAAGTCTTTTATAGCATTAAAAGATGCATCAAAATAGTTAGTAACTGTCTGCCCTGAAAAATTTGTTTGTAAAGTTCTCATACCTTATTCATATAACCACAATACATTGATTGTAATATTTCTTTGCTGGAAAATTGTAAAGTTACAGTGACCATGTTATAAAAAATTGTCTATTTACAAAAAAAGAAAAAGCCACTCCGGAAAACCGGAATGGCCATGATTGCTTTGTCAAAAGAATTTTATTAAAGAATTATGGTTTTTTAACTTCCACTTTCTTTTCATTCATTTTACCTTCAACTTTTTTCAAAGTATCAACTGTAGTTTGAGTTGTTGTTACAACTGGCATGGTATCTTTAGAAATCACAGTAGTATCTTTAGTTACAACCAAAGTTGTATCTTTTGTAACCATAGTTTCTTCTGATTTTTTCTTATCGTTACATGCTGTGAATGTTGCTGCGATAACTGCGATTGCAAGAATTTTTTTCATTTTGTGTGTTTGTTAAGTTTAAAATTATAATTTGATTATTAATACTGCGAGTTAAAAAAGGTAACCCATATCTTTAAAATTTATTTTTAAAAAAGGATTGGGTTACTAATTCAATTAATTTGTATTAATAAATACTAATACCAGGTGAGTACATTAGAACAAGATTTAATATTACTGGAAGGAATTGCCGCTGAAGATAAGGGCTCTATTGAACAATTATATAGACAGTATTATACGATGGTACAATCTATGGTTTTAGCAAATGCGGGTAATAACGACGATGCAGCAGATCTTTTTCAGGAAACAGTTATCGTGTTGTATGAGAAAATAAAAAAGGGGAATTTTGAACTGCAATGTCTTTTAAAAACTTTTTTATATTCTGTGGCAAGGCGGTTATGGTTGAAAAAATTACAACAACAGCAACGGTATATATCTCAAGCGGATGGGCTTGCAGAAACCATACTTGTTGAAGATGAAATTGAAAGACATTTAAAATTGCAGAATGACTTTTATTTAATGGAAAGTTCAATGAACAAAATCGGAGAACCTTGTAAAAGTCTTTTACAGGCTTATTACCTACAAAAAAAACACATGAATGAAATAGCGCAGGAGTTTGGTTACACAAATGCTGATAATGCTAAAACACAAAAATATAAATGCCTTGTGCGATTAAAGAAATTGTTTTTTGCACAGTACAAAAACACAGACTGATGGAAGATACTTTACTTATTGACGCTGCTGAAAGATTTGTGAAAGGAGAAATGTCAGCCGAAGAAAAAATTTATTTTGAAGAATTAAGAAGAAATAATCCTGATCTTGATCAGGCTGTTGTAGAACAAATTTTCTTTTTAAACCAACTGGAAGATTACAGCCATAAAAAGAATTTTAAATCATTGCTTGCAGATGTGGAGAATAAACTAACGCAGGAAGAATTTCTTTCAAGATCAGCATCACCGGCTCCATCAAGAATTATACAGCTTTGGCAGCGCTACAAAAAAGATATTGCAGTTGCAGCATCGATTGCAGGCTTGGTTTCCTTATTAATTGCTACCGCTGTTTCAACAGTTAACACCGGCGAAAAAACAAATATTAAACCACTCGTAGATAAAATAAACAAGGAAGCAGAAAAGACACGTAAGATAGAAAACAAATTAAATGAGATAGTTAAGAGTGGTGTAGTTGTTGAAAAAACCAAACCCGGTTTTGATTCACGGTTTAGAGCTACAGGCTTTTTAATTGATGCTAATAACAATTACATTGTAACAAATGCACATGTTATAAAAGAGGCATCTCATCATCTTATTGTAGAAAACAATAATGGAGAACAATTTAATGCAAGTACCGTTTATGTAGATATATTAAATGATATGGCCATTTTAAAAATTACAGATTCATCATTTAAACGTTTGCCTCCTTTGCCTTATTCTATCAGAAAATCTGCAGCTAAATTGGGCGAAGCCATTTTTATGTTAGGGTATCCTAAACAAGAAATTGTATATGGTGAAGGATATGTAAGTGCTAAAAATGGATATTTGATGGATACGGTCTTTTGCCAGATAAGTACAGCCGCAAATGAAGGAAACAGCGGCTCACCGGTGGTTACCAAAAATGGAGAATTAATTGGTATAGTAACAAGTACTGAAACAAATGCAACAGGGGTTGTTTATGCAATTAAATCTGCAAATATTTATCGTGCAATTGAAGCCGTTAGAAAATTAAAAGACAATGAAAAAATTAAAATAAACGCTGTTCCTTCTTTAAAAGGCTTAGACCGTCCCGGTCAGGTTGAAAAAATGAAAGATTATGTTTTTATGATAAAAGGAAATTAAGCATTATAAATTTTTACAAAAAAAGTCCGCTGTAATTTTAGCGGACTTTTTTTATAAAATGAAATTGAAAACCTATGCCCATAAACGATTTGGATACTCACCTGCTTCAATCAGCTTATACAAACTTTCTTTTACTCCGGCAGCATCTTCTTTATAAGTAACGCCAAACCACTGCGAACTTGTAGGGATAACAAGTATTTTGCTATTCGGGTTTTTTAAAATAAAATCTGCTATGTAAGGGATAAAAAATTCAGCCTTTATATTATCCATATTATTTTTAGGATACTCAGCAAAAAGCTTTTCGGTTATATTGAATACTGAGGGATGAAAACACCAAAAATTCATTGACACATTTGTATCGTCTTTTAATACAGTCAAATTGGAACCATCTTCAAAAACCACATCGTCCTCTTTTTTATAAATTTTAATTCGTTCATTTATTACCGTCAATAAATTATTGTCATCTACTTCGCAAACGCCACGGCTTACTGTACCATGCTCACTTAATGTATTTATTAATTTATAACCAATAATTGCTGAGGTATTTTCGTCGCATTTGTTTATTAAGAAATCAGCGGCTTTTTCAAAAGAATCTTTGCCATAAAAATCATCAGCATTAATAACTGCAAAGGGTTCCTTAACCTTTTCTTTCGCACACAGCAAAGCATGTCCTGTTCCCCAAGGTTTTGTCCTTCCTTCCGGCATGTGAATTTTATCCACGAAATCTTCCAGCTCCTGATAAACATAATCAACTTCAATTCTACCTTTAAGTTTTGGTTCAAAAACTTCTTTAAAATTTTCTGCAAAATCTTTTCTTATAATAAACACTACTTTACCAAAACCTGCCCGTATTGCGTTATAAATGGAATAATCCATAATTGTTTCTCCGGCAGGCCCAAAACCTTCCGTCTGTTTCATACTACCGTACCTGCTAGCCATGCCTGCTGCCAATATCAAAAGTGTTGGTTTCATATTTTATTTAAAATATTTTTATACAACTGTAAATATTTTTTTAAATCTTAATTTTACAGCTGCTTCTTATTAAAAATCCATCCCTTAACAAAAATAGAGGAAATGAAGGAGAATAAAAGATGTAGAAATCCCCACAAAAACTCAATTCTTAAATGGATATAAGCAGTCAAAGTATAAGTTTTGATAATGTTTTCAATAATAGTTTTAAAGAAAAAAACATTAGTCTTACCCTTGCAAGGCTTGACAAAATACATGAAGATGTTTCAGGCAATAAAATATTTAAACTGCATTATTTTATTGAAGAATGCTTAGTTTCCTCACACAAAACACTACTAACTTTCGGCGGAGCTTTTTCAAACCACCTGGTAGCCACAGCTTTTTTATGCAAACAAAAAGGAATTAAATCAATTGGCATTGTACGGGGAGAAGAACCAAAAATATTATCGCACACTTTGGCAAGATGCAAAGATCTTGGAATGAACTTAAAATTTATAAGCAGGCAGAATTACAAAAATTTTGACAGCAATGAAGAAGATATTGATGCTTTAAAAAATAGCTTTGGTGATTTTACAATGGTGCCTGAAGGCGGATATCATGCAGCAGGCGCTAAAGGTGCATCGTTAATAATGGAATTTGTAAAACCCGACAAATTCTCATATATATGCACGGCTGTTGGTACGGCTACAACACTTGCAGGACTGCTGTTAAAGAAAAAAATGGATCAGGAAATTATTGCAATTCCCGTAATAAAAAATATGATGGATATTACTGAAAGATTAAATTATTTAGGTGTAGCTGCAGACAAAATTCCAATTGTGTTTAGTGATTATCATTTTGGCGGTTATGCAAAACATACAAAAGAACTTATCAGTTTTATGAATTCATTTTATGCTGAAACTCAAATCCCGACTGACTTTGTATACACCGCAAAAATGATGTATGCCATATATGATAAAATAAACAGTGGCTATTTTGCAGGTGGAAGCAATATTCTTTGCATTCATACAGGAGGGCTACAGGGAAACAAATCATTGCCGCAAGGCACTTTAATTTTTTAAAAATCTTTAACAGCATTTGAAGTTGCAAATAATTTAACCGAAACTTTAGAATATATATTTGCATCGATCTCCATCAAACTATGATGAAACCATTTTTTTTATTGCCGCTGTTTTTTATCCTTTCAAATATATTGTTTGCACAGGATAAACCGTTGCCATTTATACAGGTAAAAAATCTGAATAATAAAATTGTTGTTAGCTGGATAAACGATTACACAAAACCAATTACAGCACTCAACATACAACGATCTTACGACAGTTTGCAAAATTATACCACTATAGGAAGTGTGCTGAGTCCACAAAGCAGAGAGAATGGTTTTGCAGATGCAAACTTTCCTTACAATAAAATGTATTACAGGGTTTTTGTTTCTTTTGAGGGTGGATCGTATATTATTACCGCTTCTGCAAGACCGGTAAAGGAATTCTATGTAGCCGATAATGCATTATCTGAAAAATATCCATGGCTGGTTTCCAACAAAGATTCGGGCATTGTTTTTCCACCTTCAAAGCCTGAAATTACTTATCCCAGCAATACAATTTTCACTGCCAAGGATAACAATATTATTATACATTTAGTAAACGCTGAAACAAAAAAATACAGCGTAAAGTTTTTTGATGAAACGGAGAAATTTCTCTTTGAGCTTACCAAGTTAAAAGAAGAATACCTGATTATTGAAAAAGTAAATTTTGTACATACAGGATGGTTTAGGTTTGAATTATATGAAAACGGGCTTTTAATTGAAACCAATAAATTTCAAATATTAAAAGAGATAAAAAAACTATAACTTTTCCGTTTCTTCCGTAAAAAATTCAACATCAAAAACCTTAATAAAATTTTCTTTTATTTTTTCTTTTACTTCCTCAAAATCTATCTTTCTTCCAAGTTCTTTTTCTATAGATGTAACCTGTTTATTTTCTATCCCGCAGGGAATAATATTTTTAAAATAATTAAGATCGGTATTTACATTTAAAGCAAAGCCATGCATGGTTATCCATCTGCTGCAACGTACGCCGATGGCGCATATCTTTCTTTCTTCACCTTTAATATCCGGATTTATCCAAACACCTGTTTCACCTTCACTTCTTCCAGCTGTTATACCGTATTCTGCAACAGCTAATATTACAACTTCCTCTAAATTTCTTAAGTACTTTCCTATATCTGTATAAATTTTCTCAAGGTCTAAAATAGGGTAGCCAACAATTTGTTGTGGACCATGGAAAGTAATATCTCCTCCCCTATTGGTTTTAAAAAACTGAATATTTGCAGCATCTAATTCGTCCTCACTCATCAAAACATTTTTCATATCACCGCTTTTACCCAATGTGTAAACGGGTTGGTGTTCACACAACAAAAAGTAATGCTGCGTATCAATTTTAGTTGTCAAAGAAGGATCATTTCTCTGCGAAGTTTTTACTGCAACATTTTGCTGCAACAATTTCTCCTGAAAGTCCCATGCTGTTTTATAATCAATTAAGCCTAAATCTTTAAATATTACAGATTGCATACAATACTAAAATGTTTTACTTTGCAAAGATAAGATTTGAGTTGGCAGTTAGGTATTTGGCTTGATATCTATCAAAATAGAAACTATGATAAACGAAGAAATAATAAACGACGAAATAAGCGATTCAGACGAGTTGTTCGAAAAACATGTAATTATAATTGACAAAGGGCAGGAAGCCATTAGGATCGATAAATTTTTAATGCAGAGAATTGAAGGGGCCACAAGAAATAAAATTCAACAGGCTATAGAAAATGAAATGGTGCTGGTGAATGATAAGCCCATTAAAAAAAATTACAACACCAGGCCTGGTGATAAAATTGTGGTGTATGATACCAATTCACCGGAATCATCAGAAATAATTCCGCAAAATATTCCACTAAATATTGTTTTTGAAGATGATGACCTGATGATCATAAACAAACCTGTAGGCATGGTTGTACATCCCGGCAGTGGCAACCCTGATAATACGCTGATAAATGCTGTGGCATGGCATTTACAACACAATTGTCCTGAAATGGATGAGAAAGAATTAACCCGTTACGGTTTGGTGCATCGCATAGATAAAAACACCAGCGGTTTAATTGTTGTGGCAAAAAAGCAGAAGGTTATGAGCGATCTGGCCAAACAGTTTTTTGACCATACAGTTCATCGCCGGTACAACGCAGTTGTTTGGGGCAATTTCGACGAACCCGAAGGAACCATCACCGGTCATGTGGGTCGCAGCCAAAAACAACGAAAATTATTTACTGTATATCCTGAAGGTGATTATGGCAAAGAAGCCATCACCCATTATAAAGTATTGGAAAATTTTAATTATGTTTCTCTTGTGGAATGCAGGCTCGAAACCGGGCGTACGCACCAAATTAGGGTTCACATGCAGTACAAAGGGCACCCACTTTTTAATGATGATTTTTATGGTGGCGAAAAAATTGTAAAGGGAACTATTTACACTAAATACAAACAGTTTGTAGAGAATTGTTTTACTATTTGTTCACGCCAGGCGCTACATGCAAAAGAACTTGGTTTTGTACACCCAACCACAAAAGAAAATATGTTGTTTGTTAGTGAATTACCAGATGATATGGCGCAACTTATTGAAAAATGGCGCAAATACAGTTTGTTTAAAAATGAAACGGAGTGAAGAGTAAATTAGCTAATCTGCTAATTAGCTAATGAGAAAATCACGCAATAAAAATTTTATTTTATAAATTTTTTATTACTTGATTTTGGGCAGAGAGACCCTGATGTTGATTCGGTGGCGTCGCACGTTTCATCTTCAACTAATTATTTAACTTTAATTACAAAATAGATCTACCATAACTAAACTAAAAAAATGAAACCATTATTTGTACTTTTCTTATCTGTGTTAGTTTGCAGCAAAAATGTTTTAGCACAAACAACCATTTCCAAAGATCCTACTATTGAGCAAATGGTAAAAGAAATTTCGCCTGATTCGCTGCGAAATTATATCCAAACAATGGTAAATTATGGTACACGTAATACATTAAGCACGCAAACTGAAACCAAGCGTGGCATTGGTGCTGCAAGGCTTTATGTGCTTTCAAAATTTAAACAGTTTGCAGCTCAGTCAAATGGCAGAATGACAACTATTATTGATACTACAACACTACAGGCTGATAAAAGAAGAGTAGATACAACGCTTTTATTAGGGAATGTAGTAGCAACTTTAAAAGGCACAAATGCTGCAGATAACAGGGTTTTTATAATTAGCGGACATCTCGATAATATGCGCACAAATGTAATGGACCGTTTAGGTGATGCACCAGGTGCAAACGACGATGCAAGCGGTGTGGCAGCCGTAATGGAATGTGCAAGAATTATGAGCAAAAGAAATTTTGGTGCAACTATTATTTTTATGGCAGTGAGCGGTGAAGAACAGGGCTTGCTTGGTTCTACATACATGGCTGCAAAATCAAAAAAAGAAAAATTAAATATTGAGGCTGTGCTTAATAACGATATTATGGGCAGCAACAACAGTAATGAAACAAATAATATAAACAACACGCAGGTAAGAGTTTTTAGTGAAGGTTTACCATTTTACGAACTTGATAAAAATGCAAAAAATATTCGCCAGCTTGGTTTGGAAAATGACGGTAAAAGCAGACAGCTTGCACGATACGTAAAAGAAATTGGCGAACGTTATGTTAACAATCTTGAAATAAAATTAATTTACAGAAACGATCGTTTTTTAAGAGGTGGTGATCATACCCCATTTGTAGAAAATGGATTTACCGCTGTACGCATTACTGAAATGAATGAAAATTATACCAGACAGCATCAAAATGTTAGGGTGGAAAATGGCATTCAATATGGCGATTTAATTGAGTTTATCGACTTTGAATATTTAAGAAAAAATACCGGGATGAACCTCAGTACACTTGCCAATCTTGCAAATGCACCCGCAACCCCGGAAGATGTAAAAATTGATGTAAAAAAATTAAGCAATAATTCTTACCTCTTTTGGACAAAACCAAAAACCGGTACTGTAAAAGGCTATTATTTATTAATGAGAGAAACCACAAATGCTTTTTGGCAGAAAAAAATATTTACAACATCCACAGAAATTACAGTTCCCTATTCTAAAGACAATTACTTTTTTGCAGTACAATCTGTAAATGCTGATGGCAATGAAAGTTTACCTGTGGTTCCTACTGTTGGAAGGTAGAGTTAGTTGATTGGTTGAGCAGTTATTGGTTGATTTAAAGACTAATTAAATCAACTAATAACTTAATTTTTTTTTTCAAAATTGTTTCCATTAACTACTAAACCAAACATAAATGGAAGATATCCCAATGCCCGATGGCAATATGCTGAGGGAGATTGTAACCATGCAAATGCCATTTGGAAAATACAAAGGTACAGTGCTCGAACGTTTACCTGTAAGCTATCTGGAGTGGTTTGCCCGAAAAGGATTTCCTAAAAACAAACTGGGAAATTTATTGCAATGTCTGTTGGAGATTAAGATGAATGGTCTTGAAGATTTATTGTATCAAATTGAAAAACTTCATTAAAAGGTTTTTTGTTCTTTTACTTCTTTCAATTCAACTTCTTTAATATCGGCATCTATTTTTTCATTTTTGGAATATATTCTTAGTATTGCAAATACATTCATGTAAAGATTTGCAACCCACACCAAAGAAAATCCACTAACTAAATACCCACGCCAATCATCAAAACCTAAATGCAGTTTTGTGATAATTAAAAAAGCCAGTGTTACATAATGACTGAAACAATACTCACAGGTAAACAGGTAAAAAAACTTTTTAACGACGATATTTTTGCTGTTTTCAGATTTTTTTTGACAATAATCACGGGGTTCTTTAAAAATTTCTTCGTGTGTTACTGTCCATGCAATGCATGCAATAGGGATGGAAATTAAAAACAAATACTGAACCTGAAGTTGTAGTAGCATGCGTAGGTTTTTAATAAAATATCAAAAGTTATACCATCAAAATTTTAATAAAAATCTGAAAGTGTTGCAGTAAAAATTCCCCGCTCCCTTTTTTTAAAAATAGCCTTCCAGTTACCAGTGTATCTAATAACGGCGGGTACAGTAAGGTTTCCAAAAGGCGTCATTTGTATTTCCATATTTACTTTAAAATCATAAACACCCGCATCGTAACTCAAACTATAATTTCTTGCAATAACTTCAAAAGTACTGTCGTTGAACCAGGTATTCATTTCATCAACAACCACCGACCCTTTTCTGTTGGGTTTTACTCTCTGTCTAAAAACATAACAGTTTATGTTGTTGTAACGTTCAAAATCAATATTCATATCATAACTATCTGCTAATTCATCATCATAAATAGCAGTTTTATTACTCATAAACGGCAAGCCATTAATTCTTTTGCCCGGGTTAAAAAACAACATTTTTAATTGCTCCTTGTGCTTTTCCATTCCACTTTTACCTTCGGTAGAAAATGCTGTACCATTAACGATATTATCTTCACCACAAATGGTACCTTTTGTAAAAAATATAGATGCATACATATTTGCCGTGTAGTAATTAAATTCTTTTAAATCGTTGTACATATCTCCGGTACTTTTTTCTTCAAGCACTTTCATGGTACGGCAGCCGTTTTTTATAGTCTGCTTTGTACGACTGTGTAATGATGCATCAAGCGCACCATTTTTATTGTTCATTCTAATGTCGTTAATAGCAGTAAAATTAATTATGCGCAGGTTTTTAAAAGCTTTGTAAAAGCTGGAATCATTTTTTACTTTTTCAATAAATGCAGGTACGTTGAGTTTATTATTAATTACAAAATTACTTAAGGTAATTATTTTGTTTCCGACATCTATGGTTGAATCTCCGGTTGTTTGAGCATTTGCGAATGATACAATTAATATCATTAAAAAAAATGCCGTAATAAATTTCATAATGCAAGTTATTATTTAAAAACGTTTCATTTTTTTTCCTTTGCATCTGTTATTTTATCAAATTCTATTTTATTTTTAAAATAAAGACAGGCACTTAGGTAGTGCCTGCCCGTTTTCTGGCGTTTCATTTTTAAAAAACAAAACCGTAAGGTATTATGTGTACTTAAAAAAGTGGTACTGTAAACACCAGCATTTTATGGATGTGTCCAATGTTTTATGGCAATTTAAAAACCTAAAGTAAATTTATTTTGCATCTTTAAAAAGGGTTTAAACTCTTTAAAATGAAAAAGTATTTCAAGCGGTACGTAAGATTATTTGGAAGCAGTCTTTAAGAGGATAGATAGAAATATAAAATGAAATATAATATATAAAATAAAGATATGGATTATAAATAACAAATTAACTTTATAAGATTTTATTATTTGGGAAATACCATTCTATAATCAACTTTTATTTTACCCTTACTGATGTCTTCAAGTTTTCTCTTCAAAAGCGTTCTTTTTAAAGGCTTAATGTGGTCAATAAAAAGTTTTCCTTCCAGGTGATCATATTCATGCAGAATTACTCTTGCTGTAATTCCTCGGAATGTTCTTAGTTGTGCGCCAAAATTTTCATCAACGTAAGAAAGAGTAACAGTTTCGTGACGCATAATGTCTTCTCTTACTTTTGGAATGCTTAGGCATCCTTCATTGTATTTCCAGGGCTCACCATCAAGTTCAACAATATGTGCATTAATAAATGTGCCTTTAAATCCCGGCTTGTCAGGGTAAACATCTGTATCACCATCCTCGTCATTTTCAAAAATCTGTTCGCTGTCTATTGTAAAAATTCGTACACTCTTATTAATTTGTGGTGCTGCCAAACCCACGCCATTGCTGTTATACATGGTTTCCCACATATCTGCAAGCAATTTTTCAAGCCCTTCGTATTCAGGGGTAATATCTGCAGCAATTTTGCGTAAAACAGGTGAGCCGTATGCAACAATGGGAAGAATCATGTTATGTTATTTCTTATTTTTTATTAATACAAAATTATAAAAATTCTATTGGTTGTGTTCCATGTATGCCTGTAACATAATTGTTGCTGCAATAACATCCACATTCCCTTTTACCTGTCTGTCTTTTTTCTTCATACCCATATCCAACATAGCATGTACAGCCATTTTAGAAGTATACCTTTCATCAACAGTTTTTACCGGAATTTGTGGAAATGCTTTTTGTAATCGTTCAATTGCATTTTTTGCAGGCGCTGTGCCGTGTGTTTCAGTCTCATCTAAATTTAAAGGCAACCCAATAATTATTAATTCAACTTTTTCAATAATAAAATAATTTTTTAAAAATGGAATTAATTCGTGTGAATTAATTGTTTCAAGCCCTGTAGCTATTATTTGTAGCGAATCTGTAACAGCAATACCAGTGCGCTTTTTCCCGTAGTCTATAGACAGAATTCTTGCCATATAAAAAATTATTGTTCGGTTAAAATTGTAAAATCTTTAGAAAATAAAGGCTGCTCTTTGTAAAGTATATCCATAAAGTCTTCACCATAAACAGCTAAATATTCTAAAATATTGTCTACCCTTTCCTGTAAATTATTTACGGGGTTTACATGAGATTTTATTTTTTTTATTTGTCTTTGCTGCGCCTCAAACTTTTTCTTTTCAGCCTTAAGCATTTTCTTTTCTAAAATTACAAGCTTATTAAGCGCCTGCGTTTTTAATGCATGTACATGGCCATTTAATGTGTTATCAATTACAGCGGTTACCTCTTTAATTTTATCGTATATATTTTTAACTGCTTCTTTCTCTTCTTTAATATCAAGTTTAATTTTAGTTTCTCTCAAAACTATTTCTTCTAAAAGTTCCTTTTCGGTTTTAAAAATATCGTTCTGTATAAACCCAAGAGATTTAATTTTGTCTGCTGTTTTTTTATCAATAACGGTAAACGAGTTTCTTAAAATTAGCGGAGGAAAAAAAGCATTTGCTTCCTTAAAAACATCTTTTAATTCCAGCCAATAAGCTATCTCTCCTCCCCCGCCAATAAAAGCAATGTTTGGTAAAATACTTTCCTGGTAAACGGGCCGAAGAATAACATTGGGACTAAATCTTTCTGCATTTGTATTTATTTCTGACTCCATTTCTGTTGCAGAAAAAAATAAATTTGTATTTGCAACTTTATATCCATTATTATTTATTTCTATCCTTTCCCGGATATTATCTTTTAAATAAAAAAGATTTATCTCTCTGCCTGCAGCCTGTACCTTATACTCTTTTGGAAAATTTGCTACTTTTGTTGCTACTTTTTTTTCAGAAAACTGCTCTCCTAATTCTCTTTTTATTACTCCCGCAAATTCGTTCTTAAAAATTCGGTTGTCAGGCATTAAAATTACAAGACCGTATTTATTAAAAAGATGGTGAACAAACAGAAACGTAGCATTCTCAACCGTATCATTTTCTTTGTAACACAAACGGATAATATGTATTATTTCTTCACCAAACTTTTTAACAGAAAGCTGACCCGCAACAGCATTAATTATTTCAAGAAATTCTTTGTCAATCATCATCCTTCCAACAGCCCCGGTTTGTAAAGTATTCCATTTATAATTTGTGCCGCTTAAATGTACCTCACCCAATTCATCTAAATCAGCATCTTCACTGCCCATGTAATAAACGGGAACAAATTTTTTATCTGTAATTAAGGTGCTAAGTTCTTCACTCAATTTAATTGCATGAAGAATTTTGTAAATAAAATATAAATGACCCGTGAAAATATTGGGCTGGTGAGCGGTACAAACTGTAAAAGTTTCTTCGCTAATAAGTGCTTCTACGTTTGCTTTAAGCTTATCAGAAATTTGAATATTGCTATATTGTTCTTTAAGTTGTGCAACTAATAATGATCTGTTTACCGGATACTTTTTTCTATCTTCTACCGCTTTTTTTAAACCTTTTATATCTGTTGAATAAGTATAAAAATCTTTTAGCTGGTCAGCACTGTCTATATAATCCAATACAAGCCTGGAAAAAGAATTTGTATTACGGTAAGAAATTTTAGTAGATGAAAAACTCATTTATCATTTTTATAGAATCTCCTATTATTTTATTAAAAACTTGTTTAAAGCAAAAAAGCTAAATCAAATCTCCTTCCAAATCATAATCAAATGCTTTTGTAATTTTTACCTGTACAAAATCACCGATCACTAATTTCTTTTTGGTATTAATGATAACTTCATTATCGACTTCAACACTGTCAAATTCCGTACGGCCCATATATCTTCCGCTTTCTTTTTTATCAACCAATACTTTAAAAATCTGTCCAATTTTTTCTGTATTTTTTTCCAAGGAAATATCCTGCTGTACATCCATAATTTCCTGGGCCCGTTCTTCTTTTTCTTCTGCAGAAATATTGTCATCCAATCCATGCGCACTCGTATCTTCTTCATGGCTGTAAGTAAAAATTCCAACCCTGTCAAACTTCATTTTTTGTAAAAATATTTTCAGTTCTTCCACGTCTTCTCTAGTCTCACCGGGAAAACCTGCAATTAGCGTTGTGCGCAAACAGATACCGGGCACTTTTTCTCTGATAGCATTTATAAGATCTTCCATTTCAAATCTTGTAATGTTCCTTTTCATAGCCTTAAGCATATTATCTGCAGCATGCTGCAAAGGCATATCAAGGTATTTGCAAATATTATCATGCGCATTCATGGCATCTAAAATTTCCATTGGAAATTTAGAAGGATATGCATAATGTAACCTTATCCACTGTAAACCCGGCACAACAGCAAGTTCATTTAGTAAACGTGGCAATTCTCTTTTTTTATAAATATCCAATCCATAATAAGTAAGCTCCTGCGCTATCAGCATTATTTCTTTTACACCTCGTTTTACCAGTTGCTTTGCTTCATCAACAATGCTTTCAATGGTTCGGCTTACATGCTGCCCACGCATTAATGGTATTGCACAAAATGAGCAGGTACGGTTGCAGCCTTCACTGATTTTTACATAAGCATAATGAGATGGAGTGGCCAAAAGTCTTTCGCCAATAAGTTCTCCTTTATAGTCAGCTTCAAACTGCTTTAAAATTCGGGGCAGCTCCATTGTGCCAAAAAAGGCATCAACTTCAGGTATTTCTTCTTCTAAATTATTTTTGTAACGTTCGCTGAGGCAACCTGTAACATAAACTTTATCCAGCTTTCCCTTCTTCTTTAAAGCAACATTATCCAGAATAGTATTAATGCTTTCCTCTTTTGCTTTATCAATAAAACCGCAGGTATTTATAATGACAATATTATGGTCAAGCTTTTCATTTTCATGAACGGTATCAATATCGTTTGCAAGTAATTGACCACTTAGAACCTCACTATCCACCATATTTTTACTACAGCCAAGTGTAATAATATTTACTCTGTCTCTTTTTAAGGTTTTTGTTTTCATAAATTTTGCAGGCGCAAAGTTAAGTTATTGAAAAACAAGTTGGCGTTAAAAAGACTACCGCTGTTACACGCTTCAACTACTTCGCTAACAGTTTACCAAGATTATCTTCTTCAAAAAAAGGCTGGCAAATTTCTTTTGCTTTTTTAAGAACGATGCTTAATCCGATATTTTCAGAATTATTTAATAAAAGCGCACGCTCCATCGCAACTGTTTCATTTACAAACTGGGTATTTTTAACTGCTTCTGCTGTTACCATTACTCTTAACCCTTTATCTTTTATTCTTCCTAAAGCACCTATTACAAAACTCAAAGCCAGAAAATATTTTTTTTCGACCAAAACAAAAAACTGGTTGTTACCTGCTACAGGCATAATATTGAAGGGAGAATTTACAACTTCAGGCGTTAAATATTTTAATAGCTCAGGCGTTTCAATATCATTGGCTGTAAACTGCACACAGCCACGCAATGCCTGTGGATAGATGCTAAGCCAGCGTAATTTTCTTCTTAAATCGTGCACCTGTAATTCAATATCGGTAAATTCAGCACCGGTTTCTTTATAAAATTCATTTACACTTTTAATCGCCTTTTGATAAAACTGTTTTATTAATTCCACTTCTTTTTCAGGAATTTGCCAGTCAGTTTTTTTTATTCTTTTTCTTATTTTTTTTGTTCTGTATAAATCAGCAGATATCCATTTTTTTTTGATTAGAACTGCATTAATTGCATTAAGATTTTCTTCCCGTCTTGCTTCTACAAATAACCGTATTGTGGAAGGCATAATTGGATCTTCTAAAAAATCTTTAGCAAACCCATCATAATAATCTACAGCGCCGAACATATCTTCCAGGTTTTTAAAATATTCCATTGCATATAAAAATTTCTTTTTATTGTGTAATCCTGCATAAAGTTTAGATAACCCTTCCAACATAAAAAGCTTTGTACGTGCATCGTTTTGATATAAAAAGAGTGCAGGGTTTTGTGTGGCAGAAGCCTTTACCAACAATTCTTCAAGCTGTATCAAATAATATTCAAATCTGCCAGGACCTTGTATCATAATGAAATGTAATTTTTAATAAAATATGTATTATTGCTTTTCAAAAAAAGCTATTGTACCGCCAACCCAGGTTTTGTCTTTATTATATCTTGTTCCAATCATTTTACCCTTGCTTAAACGTGCAAGATTGTGCACTGCAATTGGTCTTTCCCACTCATCTTTCCAAAAATAAAAAAGCCTTATTTCTGCTTTTGCAGGTTCATCCGGCGTTAAAATAATTGGCGCATACTTTACTTTTCTTTGCAATATCCAGTTCTCAGGGTCAGTAATATTATCAATATCATGTTGTGTAACATCAATAACAACTCCCATACCTGCAAAAGAAAAAAGGGGTTTTAAAACATACTCATCAAGATTTACAGGCATGGTAATTTCATTTAAGAAAAAGGTTTCGGGTACATAAGGGTTATCAATAAACGGTAATGTAAACTTGCTTATTCTGTAAAACCAGTTTGGATGAGGTATCCATTTTACATCGTACTCTTTTTTAAGATCTATTAAATCCGTTAAGTTTTTCTGCTGCTGAAGATCATCAAAAATAAGCCTGTTATAGATACGTTTTACGATCTGCTTTTCGCCATTTTCTTTTTCGTAATATAAAGTTTTGCCATCAGCTTTTAATTTGGTGAGGCAAACCGTTTCTATCCCAATTAATTGTTTTGTAGCATCAAAATCGATTCGTGTTTTTTGTTGATCAGGATATATTTCCAGCAGAATAACTTCGTTTAAATTATCCTCCCCAATGATAATGTCTTTTAATAATTGTATATAAGATTCTTTACTGTAGCCATTTAAATAAGAAGAATAATTGGCGGGTAACTCAGCATAAGCTGCTGCTATTTCACTTTGAAAAGCCTGAAAAGCATACAGCGTTGGAAAACCCTGCATTTCTATTAACTGGGGTTCATATTGACCAGCTGCATTTTCACAAATTCCAAAATCGAACACCATACATTCCGCATGTTCTTCATCACCTGGCACCTTAACATCGTCAGGTATACTTCTCTCGGTTAAGGCTTTAAAATTTGGTGCTACAATTATATCAATTATATCTTCGCAGGCATCCAGCATTTTTTTTGTAAATTCTTTGGGAATGAAAATTGGCGTTTCTGCAATCCTAAAATCTAAAGCTCCCGGGCTCACAGCGTCTATGTTATTCATGTAATTGCTGTACTTCTCTTCTGTAAAATTCTTATTGAAATTATCTCTTAATATTTTTTGCATATAACTTTAATCAATGTAAGAGTAAGTAAAAGCAACGCTGCCTTTTATTTTATCTTAAAGCTATTTAATAAATTTTATTATGCCGTTAGAATTGCTAAAAAGTTATTTTTTATAAAGTTGTCATTTCCGTTTGATTGACGGCAGCGTTTAAAAAATTTGGCAGAATATGAGTGTAAGTATGTAAAATTTTATCAGGGTCGCCAAGTTGGTCTATCATACTTTCCCATTTTTCTTCTCCGTGATTTTCCACCACAAGCTGTTTTCTTTCGGGCCTTTGCAAATACATACTCATACCAACTGCATCAGCCTCGGGATGAAATTGTGTACCTACCATATAATCATTAAAACGAATTGACATTACAGCCCTTTCTAAAGGAACATGGGGACGGTTTTTTTCTATTGCAAGAATTTTGCCTCCCATCTTTTTTATTGTATTGTGGTTAGGTTTTGTAACCTGATAATCCCGGCTGTCAACAGCATAAAAAGGATCCGTAAGCCCGTTAAAAATTACATCGGAGCCTGCATCTGCTAAATAATGAATTGGGAAAACACCAAAAGCAGTGCTTTTTCTTTTGCTTACTTCGGCAACATTAAAATACCTGCAGGCAAGTTGAAAAGAATGGCAAATAAAAAAAACCGGTTTTTTGATCACATTTTTTTCAGAAGCATTAAAATGTTCAGCGGCTTTTATCCAGTCAAAAAAAGAATTTTCCCAAATGCTTCCCTTGCTGTCAAGTGGTGAGCCCGGGCCTCCGGTGCACAAATATATATCATAAGTAAAATCAGGAAGTTCATTGTGTTGACGCACATTAAATTCATCTCTTACAAGTTCGTAACCATGCAAATCAGCAAACTGGTTTAATATTTCCCGAAGGCAACGCATTCCCTGGTTCTCTGCACCTTCATACATATCTAAAATTGCCACCCTTAAAGGTCTATTTTTGTAAGTGCCCATTTTTCAAAAGTAGGAATTACTTCATAATTATATTGTAGAAATAAGTAAATATATTACTGCGGATATATTTTTAAAAAATATGGCAACTTAATTAAAAGATAAATTGCTGAAAGGAAATTGCTCTTACGGGTTGTTTCTTTATTTTTACCCATAAATTTTTTTATCTGCGAAAATTTCTAGTCATATTATCAAGAATTATACTGGCAATTTTATTGCTATTATTAATTTTATATGGAGCCCTCCATTTATCATCTGTACAGACCTTTCTGGTAAAAAAAATTGCAGCAAACCTATCAGAAAAGTTGCATACCAAGGTTACAGTAAAAAAAGTTGATGTACGTTTCTTCAATAAAGTTTTATTGCAGGAAGTAATGATAGAAGATTTACAAAAAGATACTTTATTATATGCCGGTACATTAAAAGCGAATGTAAATGACTGGTTCTTTTTTAAAAATAAAATTGCACTTGAAAATATTGGTTTGGACGATGCTCTGGTAAATATGAAACGAACAGATTCTGTATGGAATTATCAGTTTTTAGTAGACTATTTTGCAACTCCCAATAAAAAAACAACAACCGGTGGCGATGTGGTGATTGATTTAAAAGAACTTCATTTTAATAACATAAAATTTAATAAAATTGATGGCTGGATTGGGCAGAACATGATAGCAAATTTAGGCAAGCTCGATTTAACAATGGACCTGGTTGATGTTAAGAATAAAAAGATTTACATTAAACAGATAACACTAAAAAATCCTTTGTTTTCTCAAAGAGATTACCAAGGTAAGAAGCCTGCACAGGCGAATCTTCAACAGATAATAGAAAAAATACCAGTAATTGGTGCTTTTAAATGGAATGATGGCGGATGGGATATCAAGCTCGGAAAACTAGACATGGAAGACGGAGCTTTTCAAAACGATAAATTTACTGAAGAGCCTCCCTATGTTGACAGGTTTGAC
>Ga0209511_1000711_pt1 | contig 31913 bp, 28 predicted proteins | sample SSSSmetaG_FD_184141 | JGI IMG/M metagenome (GOLD analysis project Ga0209511, IMG submission 184141) | Glacier valley bacterial and archeal communities from Borup Fiord, Nunavut, Canada, to study Microbial Dark Matter (Phase II) - ​SSSS... | ecosystem: Environmental > Aquatic > Freshwater > Ice >... | reverse complement strand
TAAACCCCATATCTACACCCATAGCACATGCAAAACCTACCATAGTATTCAACCCGAATACTATCAGCAGGAAAGCTGCTTTTAATTGTATAGATATGTTTTTTTTCATTTACTGATGTAAAAATAAGGCTATTTTTAGTAAAACAGCTTTATTGAAGCTCAAAGATAGACCCAAAAGCATTTCCCGAGTTACACAATTGTGGAAAGTATTTATATAATTATGGGTTATAACTTGGAAAATCCGGTGACTGTGACCACCTCTCCGTCAGGTCCAAGTTGACCGGCGTTTAATATTTAAATACAATGCCATTGGGCTTTTTACCAACCGCAATGTCTTTTACTTTGGCATGAGTAGTAGCATTAATTACAGAAACTGTATTGGCACCCTGGTTAGTTACATAACCAAAGTTTCCATTAAATGCGATGGCATGTGCATCCGCACCTGTTGCAAACTCCCCATGTTTCATCCATGTATTAGCACCCATATCCAGGTAATAAGCAACTTTACCATTGGTAGCATCACTTACCCATAACTCGTTTGATGTTGAATTAAGAGCTGCATAGCCTGGTTTAAATCCTAACATAATTGTTGCAAGTTTGGCATTAGAAGCTACGTCAATAACTGAAATGCTTTGCCCATCCTCACAATCAACAAACATTTTCCCTCCGGCTGCAGGCCATGCCCCGACAGGGTTCATATCTACATTTATAGTGGACACAACCGCTTTGGTAGATGGGTTTATAACGCTTACCGTATTACTCATACCATTGCATACATAGGCTTTCGAACCATCAGCACTAAATGTAACCTCGGCAGGTTCATCGCCAACGTTGATCGTATTCTTCAACGCATAGGTTGCAGCATCATACACCAATACTTTTCCGGCCATGTCCATCTGAGAAGTCCATATCTCTGTACCATCCGGAGAAAATATCCCGTTATGGTTCATTACAGGTACTTCAAGATTCTTTTTTATTACCCCTGTGACTGCATCCATCACAACAACCATACCTTTCATACCGGGCATACCCCCAGTATGGCCTGCACTTAAATCCATACCCGGAACACCGATGAGCAGATGGTGATTTCCACCTGACTGGTGATGATAAATATGATGCGGCCACATTATCATACTGCCACTGCTGTTCATAAGATCAATACTGTCTGTAACCGTATTTGTGCTTAGTTTGATCACAGAAATAGTGCTGCTCTCACCATTTACCACATAAGCAGCAGGATAGTCAATATTTTTTTCCGTCATTGACATGCTTACACTTTTTTTGCAAGATGGCATAAGCAGGATTACAGCCAATACTGCCAGGATGGATACATTAGATTTTAATTGTTTCATTTTAATTTGAGATTAGTTTAAAAATTATGATACAGATAAAGAGGCATTACGGTTGCCTCTTGATTTCATTTATTTTTTTATTGGAAAGATTAAGTCTTACTGAGGCCGAAGCGCCCAACGTGGTAAATTTTAAATCATTATTATTAACCCTGGTTAATGGTATTTTAATATAAGGCTCAAAGGCAACACTCCACCGGTTAATAATTTTCTGATTCAACCCGAAAGAAAAATTTGATGTGACAGAAGTTGAATAACTATTTGCATCATGGTACGCCCCCGCATGAGTTCTTTCAACAATGGTATTGCTGTTCAATAAAAAAGTATAGTGTATGTTTTCCATTCTCATTTTATTAATGGAAAATCCCGCCCCTGCATAAAAGTTGGTTTTACTTTTTGAGGAGAAATTATAATAAAGCATAACCGGAAGCTCTACAAACCTGCAGTAGCCGGTTGCGTCTTCCAGGTTGATACTGCTGTAAGAGGGCAAATTAAGTTTTGCAGAATCGAAAGACATATTTTTTCCAGTCGTAGTAAAATATTTCCTGGAAAAAATTAGCCCGGTTCTGATTTCTATTTTAGGAGAAATTCTGTAGCCTGTTATTACGCCATAGTCAAAACCCTGTTTTGAGTATTTGCTAAGATGTACACTATTTATATTCGTTCCTGCAACAACGGCAATGGTAAAACTCCGGTTGTTGCTTTCCCTTTTATTTTTCTTAATGGTATTGATTGTATTATTTACACTGTCTTTATTTAAAGAAATATTTTCTGCTGGTATACTATTTTTTTCAGAATCAGTAACGATAGCGTTTTTTGCAGAGCTATTTACAGTAACGTTTTTATCCTGCAAGTCTTTAGTAATTGTACTTATGGAGTAATCATTGGTATTACTTTCTTTTTCAGTTTCCTCAATCAGCAATTCTTCTTTCGGAGATTTTACTGTTAATTTATTCAATTGATGTTTGACTACTTTGCTTTTTTTAGCAGCGTTATTGAAGTTTAAAGAAGATTTAGTATTTGGTTGACCTGAAAACGTATAGTCTTTATTATTTACCATTGATTCATCAGCAACATTCCTTGCAACTATTTCATTCTCTTGATTTGCATTAACTTTCAAATCGTCCTGATTTTTTATTTCAGTATTAAAAAAAGGCATATTTGATTTTTTCTGCTCAGCATTTACCTTAGCTGTTGCTTCAGCGGTAATATATTTTCCCTTTCCCTCATTATAGCTGCCGTCATATATCACATAAAAAGAACCAATAAAAAGTACTGTAAATAAAAACCATATAGCTGCAAACCTTCTGCGCTTTTTCTTAACCGGCAATTCAATATCCAATTTCTTTTCAAGCTGCTGCCAGTCAGGAATTAGGCTTGCGTCAGAAAACTGGTCTGCCGCATTCTTACTTGTTTCTTCCAAATTATAGTCGTTAGCGTTAAACATATTTTTTATGAATCGTTTTTTTTTGCAATGCTTTTCTCAGCAGGTTTTTGGCTTTAAATAAATTGGATTTAGACGTTCCCACATTGATGCCTAACATACCGGCAATTTCTTCATGTGTATATCCATCAATGGCAAACAGGTTAAAAACCATTTTGTATCCAGGTGGCAATTCCATAATGCAATCTAAAATCTCATTGTAACTAATGATGTCTAAAGCAGATTCCGAATCATCTTCAATATCGGCAAGCAAAAAAGCAGTTCCATCTGTATAAGATAATTTCGGATAAAACTTATCCCTGTAATTAATACAACTATTTATAAGCACTCTTTTAAACCAGCCTTTAAAAGCCGCTTCATTGCATCCGTAAATTTCTTCGTTGTAGGAGTGGAGGTTTTTAAACACTTTTACGAAACCATCACATACAAGGTCTTGCACCTCAATTTTACTGGAAGCATACCTGTAACAAACATTTGCAGCAAACTCCTTGAGCCAGTCAAAAAACAGCTTTTCCTGATGCCGGTTATTCATTCGGCAACCGTTAATTAAATTTTGCAGCTCCAGATTTGATAATGCCAAATAATAATATTTTCTTTTTGATGGTTTTATTATGATACAGCTCTTTTAGACAAAAGGTTGCCTGTGTTTTGAATCAAAAATAAAGGAGTGGCTTTTACACCCCTTTTGCTATCTTTTCCATAATATGGTGGCTTTCGCCAAACTTGTACAAAGCATCGCAATGGCTGCGAAGTTCGGAAAACAGGATGTAATTGATAATTACATTATTTTGCTTAATGGAAGGGCGACACAATTGCAGGCATACATCTTTCTCCCTTTTATCAGGGACTATCAAATAAAAAACTTCATCACCATCAGCAATAGAATAACTCAAATCTGTTAACTTCAAAATGCCTGAATAGATACTGGTACTTTTTTCCACCTCAAAAGCAGCAATCACATTATTGGTATTTTTTTAAAACCACAAAACAGCTATCAGCTTTACTGTATTCAGTGTTTCTTTGTCCAAATTAATTTCAGGGAATTGCTGCAAATTCATAAACGAAAAGCTATTGCCGCAATGCGACCTTGAACGGTCGTTGGATGCAGCAATAACATCATAGCCTAAAGCATTACAAATCTTCAATAAATGATATTGCATTTCGGTATGCAGGTTCTCTTCTTCTTTTTCCTGCTGCACATCCTGCTGTCGTTTCTCCATTAATTTTTCTAACTTTTTACGTTCCGGTTCTGATAAATAAACATCACTGCCTAAAATCAATTTCTGGGTTCCTATTTCAAACAATAATCCTGCAATAGCTCCCATATCAGATGACAGTTCAGAACGATGCTGGACATTCGTATCAATCATCACTTCCCTCAATTTCAAATATTCACTCCAGCTACCGAGCTTTTTTTTGTCTTTAAATAGAAAATTAAAGCCTTTGATAATAGCTGTATTAAAAGGTGGGATTATAGTAGGATGAAGAAAATACAAAATGCCTGCTACCGAAGGGCCCAGCCCTTTAATTTTTAAACTATTGAGCCTTATGATTTCTTTAATTATCTGTTCTTCTGTTTTAGCATTCAAACAATTTTCTAAGAATTGACCGAAAGCCTGTTTATTAGTTTCATTTTCATAAATATCCGGTATCCTTAATTTTGGTTTCCAGTAAAATGGGTGTGACGCTCCTTCAAAAACCTGCTTTTGCTCCGTTATACAAGTGAGCACAAATTCTAACGAGGAGCCTTTAAAATCATTGGGTAATTTCTTATTCTTAATATCATCAATCACCTGCATTACACCCCTTCGAATTGAACGGAATGCTTTCAGGCGTTCTTCATTATTGATAAACCATGTATTGAAAACAGATTGTTTATCTTCTTTGTATTGAAGGATGATTTGGGAGAGAATGCTGTTCATACTTGTATTGAAACAGTAAAATACATCATTTACAGCAATCTTTTTTTCTTACAAAAATTGCTTTGAAGATTCCCCAGAAAAATTGTCCTATTGATTTTATTGCTGTCATTGTAACATTGTTAATAGCATTACACCACTCATCCCAATCATCAACGCATCTTCAATAATGGTGATGGTACTCATGCGCAAATTAAACACTGCACCCAAACAGGCACATTTTATTTTACTCTTATTGGCTACACTTTGCAAAACACCAATAATACTGATTGCCATTACCACAAAGGTAATAGTATTCGTTAGGATTGGGTTAAACCCGGTAAGAAAGGCAATACCCAATGCCAGTTCTGTAAAAGCATATACATAGCCCCAGCCGCTCCATTTTTTTGCAACAATATCATACATACTGTAACTTTCTGCAAAGCCTTTCAAGTTTAGTAATTTAAAAAAAGAAAAGACCAGGAAGAACCCTGCCATGAAATGATTCATCCAACGCATCCATACAAAACCGCCGTTCAAATATTCCACCAACAGCGTAATCCATATAATATATCCAAATATGAGCAGGATAGGTTTGTAAGTTTCTACCCATGATTTTGATTCTTCTTCATTAAGAATGGGAGCAACTACTTGTTGCTGATGATTGGTTTCTGATAATTGATATTTTGGATAATCTTTTAATGCTTCTTTTAAGGCATTCGTTGCAATGTATTTATCCATATCAATCGTTGCTTCTCCTTTAGCCAAATCAATTGCTACATTCTTTGCGCCAGCAACTTTTGCTAATAATCCCTGCACTTTTGCCTGGCAACCACCGCATGTCATTCCGCTAACTTTATATGTATGTGTCATAGTATTTTATTTTTGTACTACAAAGTTACCATCACATTATGCTTTACTGCTTATACAATCGTGGAAGGAATTTATACAATTTTGGATTGCTTTTATTTTTTAAAAAGAGCATTGAAGAATAAAGTATTTCTCCAATGCTCCTGCTGATTAGGCTTTTTTCATTTTAGATTTCTTCTTTACTTCTGTCATGTCCATATTGCATTGTGAACATTTATCCGGCTTATTGCTGGTAACTTCGGGGTGCATAGAACAGGAGTATATTTTCATTACTTCCATTTTCATTTGCTCCTTTTTCGATTTGGTTAAATCCATACCGCATTCGGCACATTTGCCTGGCTTGTCGCCTGTAACATTTGGGTGCATGGGACAGGTGTATTTTACTTGTTGTGCCACGGCTTCCTTTTTTGCAGGCATTTTATTTTTACCTGTTTGTGCAAAACCAGCAAACGTTGTAGTAATTGTAATTAAAAGAATGAGTACCTTTTTCATTTTGTTTTTATTTTATGATAATGAAAGAATTAAGCTTATTTTCTTTGATAATGACAGCAATCGGGAAGTGCCTGATATGCGGCATTATCTGCCTTATATTTTTCTGTGTCATTGCCAACGGCTGCAATTTTCTTCTGAACGTTGTCGGCCACATCTTTCTTAAATGCACTATACGTTATTGTAAGTATCTGAGTGTATTCGTTCCAATTGGCCGACTTAATACCATCAACAACATAAGCGGCAGTTTCAATGCGGCGTTTGTCCATGCTGCATGTTCCTGATACATTAATATTCTGAGATTTTATGCCAATTGTTCTTTGTGTTTTATCGCTTTGTGCGTTCGCAGATTGAAATGTTGCGAATGCTAACAGGATTGCAAACAATAATTTTATCGTTGTCATTGTAATGTTTTTTGTATGAAAATGTGATGTGTTTACTGCTCTGAAATATAGCAGAATCATCAGGCTGTATAATGCCCGGAATAATTTAGGAGAAGATTAAATCAAATACGATAAACGCATTGGAGGATATAAATAGCTACCCCATGATGTAACGGCGGCGCATGTGTTGGGTTAGCAATTTCCAGCGGCTTGATTGCTAACATTGACACTTGAAAATAAGGTGTAAATAAATGAAAGTCAGTAAAGTGCTTAACTGGTGTAGTAATACCATCACCAGCTACATGACTATCTTGTACTTTTAAACTTTGAAATTTTACTTTACAGCAACCTTTCATGCTTCCTTTGCCACACTTGTCTTTTGTATCTTTTTGTACAATATTAATATCGGTAGATGTCAATTTGCCACAGCAATAAAACTGTTTTACCCCAATGCCTAATGTGTAAAGGGAATAAATGGTTATCAGTAATATGAGGGAAATCTTTTTCATTTGTGTAACACAAAGGTACAACCCTTGAAATATCCGGTTTACATTATTGTGGTAATGATTTATACAATTCAGGGTTTCTTAATTCCATTTAAAATAGGCTGTTGCTTCATACTTTTTTATGCATTTTTATCTGCTTTGGCAGAGGTGTTTTTAAGTGTTTTCGTAGAGTCAGCAGGCAAGTTATTTTGTTCGGCACCAGTAACTACAAACAATTTGTAACAATCAAAAGGTAATATTATATTATTAATTGCTCCGGCATCTGCCACATTTTCATGATTGATTAAATTTTATCGATTGATTTCCTGCGCATATCACCTGCTTTTTTAAAATGGGTGGGTGTGAGTCCCGTTACTTTTTTAAACTGAGCAGAAAGGTGGGCACTGCTGCTATATCCCAACTGATAAGCAATTTCATTAAAGTTCATTTCGTTGTAAGCAATCAGTTCTTTTGCTTTTTCAATTTTTTGGCTGATGATGTATTTCTCAATGGTAATGCCTTCCACATCAGAAAATAAACCACTTAAATAACTGTAATCTTTATGAAGTTTTTTAGAAAGAATTTCAGAAAAATTATGTTCATCATCTACCGGCTGATAATGAATTTGCTCAATAATAATATTTCTGATTTTTTCAATTAATTGCTTTTTACTATCATCTAGTATTTCAAAGCCGAGTGCTGTGAGGTTTTGTTTTAGTTGAACGAATAGTTTGACAGATGGCTCTTTCATTAATTGCATTTCTCCTAACACAATGGAATTGGCAACAAGATTAAGTTTTTCCAATTCCTGCTTTACTATCAAAATACAGCGGTTGCAAACCATGTTCTTTATATAAACAGTCGTCATGTTTATAAAGTTAGTATGTGTTTGAATAATAAAACGAAAAAATTAGATTTGCGGTAGTTTGGAAATAGCTTTTTCTATTCTTTTTAAAAAAAGTCTTTGCCATTTGATTACTCTGAAATTATGATTGGGTAGGCACGGGCCAATCTCAATGACTAATATATTTATCCGATGCAGTTCTGCCGGCTTATTTGCCGCAGGCGTAAATAAAATAAGAGGGTGTACTGCATCGGATCTTTGCAATAGTTTTGCCCAGTCTTTTTTTGAGCAATCATTTAGTCATCTTTACAATTTAATTTATCAAGAATTGTGTTTGGTGAGTTACGAGCTAATCTCAATGTTCAATATATTTATCCGATGCAGTTCAGCCGGCTTATTTGCCGGAGGCGAAAAAAAATAAGATGGGTGTACAGTGCCGGGTCTTTGCAATATGTTTTATGAAGTCTTTTTTAAAGCAATCATTTAGATTTCTAAAACAATTTATAGAATCATGAATTGTGTTTGGTGAGGCAGGAGCCAATCTCAATGACCAATACCCTTATCCGATTCAGTTTATCCGGCTTTCCGCCGCAGGCATTAAAAAGTAAGCCGGATCTACTAAATCGGATATTGGCAATATCATTTAAAATTATTTGAAATTATTGAAATGTCAGAAATTGTGTTTGCTGACTCAGGTGGAATATGGATTAAAAAATAAAAAAATTGGGTAAGGGGGGATAGTCTTATATAAGTGCATACATCAATGTATAGACGTCCGTAACTTTAAAAATTAAAAAAAAAATCCTAATATGGTATATGTTATCACAAAAATGGTGAGGTAATAATTGTATAATTTTCACTAAATCTTTTAACGAAATATACATATCAAAATGAGAACCGTGAAATTTAATCTCATCTAATAATAGGATAGAAATATAACGCTTTCTTCTTTTAGTGGTGTTGCTATTATATCGAGAAAGATAGACGGTTAGTTGGCTTAATATAGATAGAAAGAGGATAAAACAACATCAACGAAAAGCAAATCAACAATAGCGAGTACTTTCTGATACAAATAAAAAAAATGTTTTGCCTATGTTGTACCGCAAAATAAAAATGTCTATAAAATATTTATTTACAGGGCATTAATAATAATATCGGCGGACTGGACGGGTGAGCTATTTTCGGTTCCAACTAAATCAAATAAGTCTATAAAAATCCATACTCTCCTAATAATCAACTATATAATTGTTATCGAAGTGTTTTAGAAACCAACGAAAACCAGAAAATGTTGTACCTTTGTTGTACCACTTTACTATTTACTATGAGTTCAACAGTTAAAATCATTTTAAAAAAAAACAAAAAAAATAGTGAAGGCTCCTACCCTCTCTATATTCGTGTTATCAAAGACAGGGTTGCAAGATTTATTGCCCTAGGAATTATTGTAAAGAAAACTCAATGGGATGATATTGAAAAAAAAGTAAAAAAAAATTACCCTAACTCAGTACGTGTAAATCATTTATTATCCAAAAAGGTAACGGATGTTCAGGCGAAGGCCCTTGAATGGGAACTTACAGAAAAATCAATCCGTAAGAAATCAATTAGAAAAGAAATTAGTAAAACTAACGAAGAAAGCTTCACAAAATATTTTGATGAATACCTTAGAAGGCTTCGAGCGACTAAAAAGCTTGGGACATTAGATAAGGCTGAAGCCACCTATTCGAAACTTCACACTTTTACAAAGTCTGATAATATATTATTTAGCGATATAGATGTCGATTTTTTAAAAAGAATCGAAAAATATTTTCGAGAGAAACTTAAAAATAGGATTAACACAATTCATGGAAATCTTAAAATGATCCGTAAATTATTTAATGACGCTGTCTGTGAAGAGCTAATTCCATTTGAAACAAATCCTTTTCCTAAGTATAAACTAAAAACTGAAAAAACATCTAAGGAGTATTTAACTGAAGAGGAACTTATTAAATTGGAAACGCTTGATCTTACAGGTAAAAAAAGAATAGAAGATACCCTTAACATGTTTCTATTCGCATGTAATGCAGGTGGTATAAGGGTGTCCGATCTTCTACAATTAAAGTGGAAGGATTTTACCGGAACCCACGTGACTTTCATACAACAAAAAACTAAGGAACAAATTTCTATTAAATTACCATTAAAGGCATTACAGATACTTAAACGATTTAAGGAAGGCAAAGAAATTGATTTTAATAACTACATCTTTCCATTTATCCATATTGGAATTCATGAGGATAAAATATTTGATGCCATTTCTTCAAACACAGCCTATGCCAATAAAAATCTTAAAGAAATTGCCATCCTTGCAGAAATAGATAAAAATTTAAGTATGCATGTTTCCAGGCATACCTGGGCTACACGGGCCTTACGAAAGGGAATTAGAATTGAAAATGTGTCAAAACTATTAGGACATACTTCTATAAAAACAACGCAAGTGTATGCAAAAATTGTAAACACAGAACTAGATAAATCGATGGAGGTATTTGATGAATGATTTACTGGAAAAGATAGATTTTTTTAGCAACCTAACTTTTGATTTTAGTGCAGAGGTTAAACGTCCATTTGGTTTATCAGGAGAAACAACCCAGAAAACATTTGAAGTTATAACATGGAGTCCAAAAACAATAAATGGGCTATCAATTACTCAATTCTATAAAGAACTATCTGAATTTGAAAAGTATATAATATTAATTCCGAATAATATAGAAGTGAGTTTTGATAGATTTCATTTAACTAAAGCAAACCATCGGCTGAAAAAAGCTTTAAGTCAATTCCATTATGAACGAAATCCTGATTTTCAGGCAGTAGGTCCACACACGCAAGACTTGGATTTTTTTCTTACTAAAGTTGGTAATGAAGGAATCAGCATTTTTCAAAATTACTTTTCTCAAGAAGAAATTTATGAAGATGTAAGAAGGGATGAAAGTTTGTATACTCAAGCCAAGGAAACTATAACAATTGTACTTAGATCAATAAAGAATGTCTTTGAGAAACTTACAGAAGTTATAAGTATAGACTTAGATCTTATGCCCTTCATGGGAAGTAATAAACCAATTGTTGACACCAAAATTTTAAACAAACCAGAAAAAGAAAATAGTAACCCTAACGAAAAAAAATTGGGAACAAAAATATCTGAGAAAAAGCGGATGTCGAATGCAGAAGCTTATAATTATTGTTCTGATTTCTTTGGTAATGATAATATTGAAGTAGTAAATACTCTTTATGATTCCCTTGTTAGTGCGAGATTTATTAAATGCAGACAACAAATTTTCCAACGGGTTTTTTCTTCAAAATATAGTGATAAAAAATCTGAAAGTAAAATAGACTGGATAGGAGAAAAAGGAGCATTTAGGTATTTTATAAATCAAATCGGAATAATTTTTAATATTCCAAATACAGGATCTACTAAATCTACTCTTGCTGATAATTGCTTTACATATAAGGGGAAAGATTATAATTTTTTTAACCTTTTTGGACATGGGAAGGATCCTGCAATTTCTGGCAGAATATGTATAGATAAAATATTAACAAACGCAAAGAATCAAGTTTCAAATTCGGATAAAATCAAAAATTTTTCGTCAAAATAAATCCGAATAAAATCCATAGAACTCTCTCCCATTAATTGGTTTTCCATTTTTTCAATAGACTCAAGTTCATATGGGATTCGGATAAACTTCCTTATCTAAATTATAGTTTTTTCAACTAGTGTAGTTTGCGGATTAAACAAAAAATATACGAGGTGGAAAAATTAATTTTTATCAATGAAGAAGGATTCAATCAGTTAAATGAAAAACTTGATAAGCTCATTTGTAAAAGCATCTCTGAAGATGTAAATAAAATGATGTGGTTAACTAATAATGCAGTTATGGATTTATTAGCTATTTCGAAAAGCACATTACAAACTTATAGGGATCAGCAGATTATTCCATTTTATCAAATTGGCAGAAAAATTCTTTATAAACCTGCGGATGTAGACAAGCTAATGGAAAAATTTAGAGTCCCATCAATATTGTAGCAGACATATATTTTAAACACAGGAAAGAAATTGAAAATGGCGCTTTAGACAAAGAAATATCACAATTTATATCCGGCCGGAACTATGTGATTTTCAAAAAACGTAAGCTTCAATTCAATAGAAGATTTAATAAGGTTGACCTGGCCACATGTAAGGCGATTGAAGAATGCCTGAATAAGTTACTGGCTAAGCACTTATAATTTACAAACAATTAAAAATAATTACCATGAAAAACTTATCGGTATATGATAATTCATTAAAATCCAGCTGCAATAGACCAATTGATAGCATCATATTGGATATTACTTTAGGAAAATACCATGATGAGGTACAAGCCCTAACGGATTTGATCGCAGAAGGTAAGCACACTGAAGCTGAAGACTTCAAAAACAACATGCCTGGCTTTACACCATCAGGCACATTTGGTAACGACAGGACCCCAGCGCAGCTAAAACAATACAGTCAGTTTATCTATCTGGGTATTGAAGATCTGTCAAAGGATGAATTAGATCGGGTTTTTAGACAGGCCATTGCCTTAGAAACCACGTACTGCTGCTTTAGAGGTGGAGATGGCGCATCCCTTAAAATATTTGTTCAAGTCACCTCCGAAGGTGACTATCACGAGAGGGCATTCAAACAGGTAGCTGATCATTATCTACAATTGTTAAACATCCCGGTTGACCATAGCTATAGTGATATAACAATACTTTGCCCCTATTCATTTGACCCGGAAATATTTAGTAATATAGAAAGCCAACCTTTTCAGGTAATTGAGAATCCTGAGGCTCCTCAATCTGATCATGAGCTTCATATAGCAATTCCAGATGAAGATTACTTAGAGATGTATCAGTTTACAGTTTGTTGCACAGAAAAAAGCAATCCAGAAATTACTCGGGATCAACTTAAGTTTGTTCAAAATTTAGCTATTAATTGCAACAAAGCTGGTATTCCTGAATATGTAGCTTGTAAGCTTATTGTGGAAGACTTTTCGGCACTTAATGATGATGATATATCTACTGCCATTGAAAATGCGTATAACAACAAAGCTGAGTTTGGCACGATTGGACGGTTGGCACGTGATATATTGATGAAGAAAGAGACAAATGATGTAAAGAATGATGAAATGAGAAATACTCCCATTATTCCTGATACTGCCTACCAGAATTTGCCTGCTTTATTAAAAGGTCCTAGTGAGCAGTTTCAAAACAGAAGGGAAAAAGACGTGTTTTTAACAGGAGCATTGACCATACTTAGCGGTTGTTTGAATGAAGTAAGTGGTACTTATGACCAGCGAACTGTCTACCCCAATTTATTTTCCTTTGTCATAGCTCCCCCTGCAAGTGGAAAGGGTTCATTAGGTTTTGCAAAGGAATTAGCGATGACCTATCACCGTAAAGTATTAAAAAATAGTGAGGAGCGGGCAAGACAGTATAAAGCTCTGACTAACCAAAATAGCAAAGCAGATAAGGAAGGTAAAAAGAAGAATGAAATTGTGAATAAATCGTCCTCCCCTAAGAAGCCAAGTTTCAAAGTGGTATATATCCCTGCCAACAGTAGTTCTGCTGCAGTCATCAATCATCTGCAGCAGTCAGGCGGCATAGGAATCATCTGCGAGACCGAAGCGGATACTATGAGTAACAGTCTTAAACAGGATTGGGGAGGTTATTCAGATTTATTACGCAAAGCTTTTCATCATGAACCAGTAACATACAGCAGAAAAGCTAATGATGAATTTTTTGAGGTAGAAACACCACGTATATCAGTTGCCTTGTCAGGTACTCCGAACCAAGTTAAGGAATTAATCAAGTCTGCAGAAGACGGTTTGTTTAGTAGGTTTATTTTCTATTCGTATAGTATACAGCCGCAATGGAGGGATGTTTCAACCAACGATAAACCAAACCTTACTGAATATTTCAAAACAGTGTCAGTTGAGGTGGAGAAAATGATTTATTATTTGCAATGTAATCCTACACATTTTGATTTCACTCCAAATCAGTGGGGTATACTTAACCGTAAGTTTGGTTTTTGGTTACATGAAGTTAGCCATTTCGTTAGCGAAAATGTTGGTAGTAGTGTCAAGAGATTAGGTCTAATATTTTTCAGGATGGCAATGGTACTTTCTGCGATAAAGAAATTTGAAGATGGTTTTAGTAATAAGGATATAACATGCACCGACGAGGATTTTGAAGTTGCGTTGGCCCTTGTTGAGGTATATAAACAACACGCATTGTTCATGTTTAAAAATCTTCCTAATAACTCTAAACCGGAAAACTTGGATCAATCGAAAAAGGATTTTTACCAGGCACTACCGGAGGATAGAGACTTTACCAGGCAGGAGGCGGTTCAAATAGGTAAAACAGTAAGTGTACAGGAAAGAACTGTTGGTAAATACCTGAAACTATTCCTTGGGGAACTGCTTGAACAACCAGTCAAATACGGTCCCTATCGTAAAATAGCGTAGTGCAAACCTTGCCAACCAGGCAAACCCCACAATTGTGGGGTTTTTTAATGCTTCGGTTTGCATACTTTGCCCTGTTTGCATGGTTTGCATGGATTAATAAAACATTTATTTGCTTATCTTCTTTTACTTGACTTTCTTTATTTAGATTTACCAACTAAGAGCAGTAGCCACAATCATTTTTTAATGCTTGCATTGTAAATGATATTCCAAAATTTGATTTATTTTTTTTGATGGTAAATGAATTAACATGAGCAATGGAGAAAATATAAGCATAAATACTATTACCGCTACTCTTGATTTACCAAAGACGAAACTTAAATGAAAAATAAAGAATGTCCCTACTTTTTTTAATTACTATAAGTGTATTGCTTGTGATTTTGATAGTGTTAATAATAGTTTTTCGGATCAGGGAAACTAATTATTTCCCCCAGCTGCAAAGCAAAGTTGCGGAGTTACAGGCAAGCCTTACAAAAATAGAAACCAACCTGAAAGAGGATTTCCGAATTAACAGAGAAGAAAATGCAACCATCGCCAAAGACAATAGAAAAGAGTTGAATGATACTTTAATTGGTTTTAAAGTGGAACAATCTCAAACCCTAAAAACAATAACAGAGCAAAGTCAGAATGCTTTAAAAGAAATTAATAAAACCCTGGATGAAAAAGTTGGAGCATTAATTATAAAAATTGAAGAAAACAACAAAGTCAACCGGGAAGAGCTTACAAAAAACATTACCGACTTTTCCGGTACCACTATCATCCAACTAGAGAAGATCAACAGTCAGGCAAAAGAAGATAACAAGCTAATTCGTGAAGCACTGGTTACAGCTTTTAAAGGCTTTCAAGAAACCTTTGATAAAAATATACAGTCATTCAACGATCTGCAAAGGGAAAAATTTGCTTTGATGGATACCAAACAGAATGATTTGGTAAAAAGCACCGAAACCAAGCTGGAAAGCATACGGGTTACTGTAGAAGAAAAATTAGAAAAAACACTTAGTGAACGATTAGGCCAAAGTTTTGAAACCGTTGGCAAACAATTAATAGAAGTGCAGAAAGGCTTGGGCGAAATGCAAACTATTGCAACCGATGTAGGGGGCTTAAAAAAAGTATTGAGTAACGTAAAACTGAGAGGTGGTGTTGGCGAAGTTCAATTGGCTTTATTACTTGAACAGATTTTAGCACCCAACCAATACGACGCCAATGTGCGAACAAAAAAAGGCAGCAGCGAACCGGTGGAATTTGCTATTAAACTACCCGGCCGCAGCGAAGATGAAAGTGCATTTGTATATCTGCCAATAGATGCTAAATTTCCAAAAGACACCTATGAGCATTTAATAGCAGCGTATGAGAATGCAATACCCGACGATATTGAAGTGGCAACAAAAAACTTAGAAGCGGTAATTAAAAAAATGGCCAAAGATATTAGAGACAAATATCTTGACCCACCTAATACTACTGACTTTGCCATCATGTTCCTTCCATTTGAAAGTATTTATGCAGAGGTAATAAGGCGTAGCTCCTTAATTGATCAGTTACGTTCCGAATTTAAAATAACGGTTGCAGGGCCAACCACTTTAATGGCAATTTTAAACAGCCTGCAAATGGGCTTTAGAACATTAGCCTTGCAAAAAAGAAGCAGCGAAGTTTGGAAAGTGTTGGGCACAGTGAAAAAAGAATTTGAAGTATTTGGTGGCTTATTAGAAAAGGCGCAAAAAAATATACAAACAGGGCTTGGTCAATTAGATGATGTGGTGGGTACACGTACAAGGGCAATCCAGCGACAATTAAGAAATGTAGAATCATTACCTGTTGCAGATGCACAAATAGTCATCCCGGAAATTATTGCAGATAAAGTTGATGGTCTTTTCGATGAAGGACTTTAATGTAGTAATAAAGGAATAGAAACTAATATAAAAAAAACAACTATTGAGTATGGCTTTTCAAGAAAAAAAGAAATTTGAAACCTTATTAAATGATAATATTTATTCATCATCCAAAATGCGGTCTTTAAACGCCTTTTTTGGTAAGAATATATTTCGTATTCCGGATTATCAAAGAGGATATTCCTGGAAGAATGATGAACTTGATGATTTTTGGCAAGATCTTTTGAACCTGCAGCCCTCCAGACAGCATTATACCGGAATGCTAACGCTGGAACCTATAACTCCCCTACAATATAAAAGCTGGAAGAATGAAGCTTGGATGATAAAAAGTAAAGGATATACACCTTACTTTATTGTTGATGGCCAGCAACGGATTACAACAATTATAATACTGCTCCAAAACCTTGTGGAATATTTGGAGAAAAATGATACATACCTGGGATTTACAAAACAGCAAATAATTGAGAAGTATCTATATTTAAAAACCGCTGATAAAAATCTCACTGGGTACCTTTTTGGCTACGAGGTAGATGATCCAAGTGATGAATATCTAAAAAATAAGATATTTAGGCAAGACTCTCTAAGTGGCACCAAACCGGACACTAGCTACACCAATAATATTGGAAATTGTTATAAATTTTTTGATAAAAGAAACCGGGAGCTCTCACACGAACAAAGGGAAGTTATTTTCACAAAAGTGACGAACCAATTAATGTTTGACATTAAACTTATTTCCAAAGACTTGGACATATTTGTTGTATTTGAAACAATGAACAACCGTGGTAAGGGGTTGACAAATCTTGAAAAATTAAAAAATCGCTTAATATACCTTTCCACATTGATGCCAGGCATAAAGAACCAGGAACAGGAACTATTAAGGAATGAAATAAATACAGTTTGGAAATTTTGTTATGAATATTTAGGAAAAGATAAAAGCAACACCTTAGATGATGATACTTTTCTTAGAAGTCACTTTATCCTGTACCATTTCTTTAATAAAGAAAAGGGCTTCCCATATCATCAACTATTTAAAGAAATCTATACTGTAAAAAATGTAGTTTCAAATACATCGGAAACCCGGTATAAAGAAATCCGAAAATACATTTCAAGTCTCCATAAAGCCGCTAAACAATGGTATATCATAAATAATCCTGAACATGCCTTTATGAATGAATTTATTTCAGATATTCAGGAAAGAGATTGGTTAATAAAAATTAACAGATTGGGCTTGCGGATTTTCGGTCCCTTAACCCTTGCAGTTTACCTCAAAACAGATAGTGAAAAAGAACGCATAAAATACTTAAAGGAAGTTGAGGCTTATATTTTTTTAATTTACTTATGTGCTGGCAGAAAAAGCACTTTAGGCAATACTGATTTTTCCAATATTGCGATGTATTTATATACTGACAAAGAAGGCTGGTCTTTGGATGATGTAATAATGGAAATCCATAAAAGGACTTATGGGGATGAGAGTGAATACTATGATTACTCAACAGATAGGTTCATAGCAAATATTAAAGATCAGTTTGTAGGATCTAAAAGCGATGGATATTATAATTGGCCTGGCGTGCGCTATTTTCTTTTTGAATACGACAACTATTTAAAAGGCAAAGAAGAAAGTAAAGTGAAATGGACAACACCAAACAGTATCGAGCATATCTACCCTCAGACAGCAACTGATCTTTCCTGGAAAAAATCATTTGAAGGTTTTACAGCTAAACAGAAAAAGTATTTATGCAACTCACTTGGCAATCTGGTATTACTCAGCCACTCAAAAAATAGTAGTCTCTCAAATAAGCCATTCGATAAAAAGAAAAAAACAATTCATACAACCGGAAATTCTTCGGGGTTTTTCAATGGCTCTCACAGTGAAATTAATGTAGCACAAAGCAAAAATTGGAACCCAAGAGAAATTTATATCAGGGGCGTAAAAATGTTAACATTTCTTTCCGACCACTGGCAAATTCATTTGACAAAAAAGGAAATAAAAGAATTACTCCTCATAGATGAGAGTTTAATGAAAAAGATAAGATAATAATGAAAAAAATAGACCTCATACAAAAGCTAAAACAACTGGAAGGAATTACCCAGGATGAGAGAGCATACCTAATTAACCTGGTTAACACCAAAAAGAAATACGGCTTGGTATGGGAAGACAAAACCGAGGATGTAGAGGAACAATTGCGTGAAAACCTGCCGGTATTAAAGGAAGTGAAAGAAAAAGCAATTGTTAATGGCGTGTATCCTAACCATATTTTAATTGAAGGTGATAATCTACATGTTCTTACTGCGTTAACATTCACACATGAGGGAGAAATTGATGTAATATTTATAGATCCCCCTTATAATACAGGAAATAAGGATTTTAAATACAATGATACATTCGTTGATAAAAATGATAGTTATCGACACAGCAAATGGTTATCTTTTGTTGAAAGAAGATTGTTGATAGCTAAGAGATTATTAAAAGATACTGGCTTTATTTTCATATCTATTGACGACAATGAGCAGTCACCACTGAAACTTTTATGTGATGAAATATTTGGGGAGGATTTATTTGTTGCAAATTTTTTATGGAAGAAAAAAGGTACTTCAACAAATGTGGAGGGTGTCCAAGTTAGCTCATTGACTGATTATGTTTTATGCTACAGAAAGTCTAAAAATGCAAAACTTACTCCAAGAATAACATTAGCAGAATCTAGAAAATATCCGCATGAAGATGGAGAAGGAAACTATAGAACTACTGTTATCGAAAAGAAAAATTCAGGTGGTTATAGAAGAGATACAATGATGTTTAAAATTTTGGGGCAGAATCCTAGGCCGGGTAAAAGATGGCAAATTGGCGAGACAACAGCAAGGACTCTAGAGAAAAAAAATAGATTTATAATTGAAGATGAAACTATTAAACAAAAAATATATGACTTTGAGGATGAGGATACATCATCTGCCCATCCCAATTTTTTAGATAATCATGGTAGTAGCGATTCCGCAGCAAAAATGGTTAATGATGAAATTTTAGGTGTTTCTGAAAAATTTAATAACCCTAAGCCAATTGAACTTTTGTCTTTTTTTATTGATATCGCAAATTTGAAAAAGGATATCACAGTTTTGGATTTCTTTGCCGGCTCTGGCAGTACTCTTCATGCAGTTATGAAACTTAATGCAAAAGACAATGGAACAAGAAAATGTATCATTGTGACCAATAATGAAAATAATATATGTGATGAAGTAACTTATCCACGTACTTTAAAAGTTATTAATGGTTATAATTACAATGGAAAGAAGAAGGAAAAACTTTATAGTAAGAATATTACGCTCAATGTATTTAAAAAAGCGGAAGAGATTTTGGAAGAGATTGAATTGCTAAAAGATGAGTTTTCGACCCAATGGGATTTACTAAAAATGGAAATTAAAGATGGGGAATTAATGCTATGGGGCGAAACATCTAATGGACAAGAAATCACAGGTCTGCTAAAAAACAATCTACGCTATTATACGAGTGATTTTGTAAATAGAGCACCTTCATTAAAAAATAAAAAGGAACTGACTAAGTTAGCAACGGAATTACTTTGTATTAAAGAAGACGTTTATGCAGAGCAAAAAATTATTGGCGAATACAAGCTCAACGCTACATACACAAGGTGCTTTCAACAGGCCGACTTGTATTTGCTAGTCATTTATGATGAAGATGTAATTGAGCAAATGGTAGCACTGATACAACAGCTTGTGCAGCAGGATGCTGCCCGAAAATTGCATTTTAAAGTATATGTTTTTAGCAATGGCCAGTATCCTTATACCGAGGAGTTTGAAGAAGTGCTGCCTTATGTAACCTTATGTGCATTGCCCGATGCTATTTACAAAGCCTATCAAAATGTATTACCAAAACGCCAGCGAAAAGCAATCCCCGAATTGGAAGAGCAAACCGCTGAGGATGTTGAAAATCAATTAGATGCTGAAACTATCGATTTGTTTAACCAGCGTTAATTTCTTATTTATGAAAAAATATTTTGTAAAATACTTGGAAATTCAGAACAGCACAACGTATCTTGCGCCCAATAGTACCTGCCATGCCTCTCTACGATGCACACTTTGGCAGGTTTTCGCTTTTTATAGGGTTAACTTAAAATTTCTATTGAATGAAATACACTAAGTTACCCATCTCCATACAAGACCAGATAAGCAAACTAAAACAAAGAGGGCTCTCATTTGCAGATGAGCAAAAAGCTGCTCATTATCTTTCCAACATTAGTTTCTACCGGCTCAGGGCATACACATATCCCTTCCAGGATAATAATGACGCCAGTCATCCATTCATTAAAAAAATTTCTTTTGAAGATATCATTTGCCTCTATGTTTTCGACAGGCAATTGAGGTTACTGTTGTTTAATGCTATTGAAAAAATTGAGATTGCATTTCGTACACAGATCATTTATCAGTATGCAATGGTACATGGTAGCCATTGGCACCTCAATATGTCGTTATATAACAACGGTAGTTTATTTGCAGACCATATTTCCTCTTTGCAAAAAGAAATAGACCGCAGCAAGGAAACTTTTATCACACATTACACAACAACTTATACAGATCCCAAAGAGCATCCTGCTTGGATGAGTTTGGAAGTAAGCAGTATGGGGTTATTATCCAAAATATTTTCCAATTTAAAAGATGATGCATGTAAAGATGCCGTTACACGTCACTTTGGGTTAAAGGATGTTGATACACTGGAAAACTGGATGCGGTGTTTTAGTTTAATCAGGAATGTATGTGCTCACCACAGCCGGGTATGGAACCGAAGAATGACCCAATTAAAATTACCTAAAAAACCGATTAATATTTTTTTAGATAACAGGAATGTATTGCCATACAAGGTGTACACCTACATAAGCTGCATGCAATATATTTTAAACACCATCAGCCCTGGGCATCATTTTAAAAACAATCTGCTGCAATTAATGCAGAATTGTCCATTGTTACAGGAAAAAGAAATGGGCTTCCCAAATAATTGGCAACAAGATAAATTTTGGAAAACAACTTAAACCATGATTGAACTTAAAACATACCAAAGCGAAGCCGTTAGCGGTTTAATTAAAGACACGTACAAGCTGCTAAAACTCCCGGGTGCCCGCCATAAAATGGTTTTCAAGGCTCCAACAGGTGCTGGCAAAACGGTTTCAATGGCTGCGTATTTAAATATGCTTTGCGAAGAACTGCCAGACAAATTAGATATTGCTCAAAGGCAGGTTGCATTTATTTGGATTGCTCCTAACCAGTTACACCTGCAAAGTTTCAATGCGTTAAAAAACTATTTTTCAGAACTAAGAAGTATCAAACCTATTCAATTTGAAGACATCTCCGATAGCAGGTTAAAACCTAATGAAGTACTTTTTCTAAACTGGCAGTCTATCAATAAGGATGGCAACCTGTATATCAAAGAAAATGAAAGCGATAAAACACTGGTTAGTTATATTAACCGGGCACGTTTACACGATACTGAAATTGTAGTGATTTTAGACGAAGCACATTTATTTGCATCAAAAGGAAAGGCTGCACAGGAACTATTGCAAAGTTTATATGCCAAAATAGAGATTGATGTTTCTGCAACTCCCTTGTATCATTCAGATTATGGCTTCACTATTAAAAGAAATGATGTAGTTGCCGCCGAAATGATAAAGCAGGGCGTAATACTAAACCCTGCATTAGATGCACATAACCAGCAAGGAAAATCATTGAACCAGGTGCTGATGGAACTTGCCTTAAAAAAACGGGAAGACATTGTGGAGGCATATAGAAAGTTAGACATCAATATTAATCCACTCTTGCTAATACAATTACCTAACGATACAAAAACCGAAAGTGTTTTAGATAATCAGATTAGAGAAGAGGTTGAAACCTTGTTGGAAGTAAAAGGCATTACCACAAAAAATAACCGCCTGGCTGTATGGCTCAGTAATGATAAGACCAATTTGGAAGGCATTGAGGCTCCTGATAGTATGGTGGATGTGTTATTGTTTAAACAGGCTATAGCTTTGGGTTGGGATTGTCCACGGGCAGCAGTGTTATTAATATTCCGGGAAATACAACAAGAAACTTTCACTATACAAACCGTAGGCCGCATATTGCGAATGCCCGAGCAAAAGCATTATAATGATGCTACTTTAAATTACGGTTATGTGTACACAAACCTTAGTAAGGATATCATACAAATCGTACAGGACGATATGGATTATATCGTTCAAAATAAAGCCATCCGCATACAGGAATATAAAGCCCTTGCATTGCGGTCATACTTTATTAATACCCGGTTAACACGTAATCGTTTAAGCTCTAAATTCAGGCGTTGTCTTTATGAAGCAGCAGAAGAATATTTTCAGGTTACATTGGATATGGAAAAAGCTGGTACAGAAAGTCTTTTCAGTTACAATAACAAACAGTTGCAAAGCAAGTTTATTGAATTGAACGTTGATGAAATTGATATTGCCATCCCTAAAGATGTGCAGATTGAAGTGGTAATTGGTATAACTGAAGTCACAAACAAAGAGCGATTTGCAAAAACCCAGTCAGAGTTGGATATACTCTTTCGCCAATTCTGTCGCAATCATGTTGGGAGCTATGCCAAAGTAGATTCTACACCACAGTTGGAACTGGCACTTAAAATGTTTTTTGAAGAATATTTTTCAATGGATGAATTTCATGCAGTAAAAATTACTTTATATGAACAGAACAAACCACGCTTTATAGAAATGATAGACCGGGCATTGGAAAAGCATGAAATATTGTTACAACAAAAAGCAGCTTCTGCCAGTAAAAAAGTAGATGAAAGTGAATGGGATGTACCACCGGAAAAAATTTACAATGAGTATTACCAGGAAAAAACAGCAGCCACACATGCGTTGTTACCATTCTATGAAAATAAATCGGCCAGCAATCCTGAAAGGAACTTTGTTCAATTTCTCGAAAGTCATAAAGCACATATAGAATGGTGGTATAAAAACGGCGATAAAAATAAAGAAGATTTTGCCGTTACTTACCAGGATAGAGCAGGTGTTACAAGAGGGTTCTATGTAGATTTTGTAATCAAATTAAAGAATGGGCCAGTTGCGTTATTCGATACCAAAACACCTAATTCAGATCCAGAGTTTTGTAATAAGCACAATGCCTTGCATCAATACATTCAAAAGCAAAAAAGCAAAGAGCAGATTTTAATAGGTGGTGTAATAGTTCCAAAAGGCGAAGGGGTTTGGAAATACTGTGACAATCCAATAACAAGTGCAACGGATACTACGGGCTGGATTTCATTTGATCCGGCATTAGCAAACTAAAATTTAATAAACATGGGTTTAATGAATATCACTTGTCCTTCCTGCGAAATGGAAAATGCGTATTTAGAAATTGTTGATGAATCAGGTGCCCATTACATATGCCCCGATTGTGACTTTGAATGGTGCGATTCAGACAATAGTGCTGAGGAAGAGGTCGAAGAAGAAATAATAAAGCAATTTAAAGAGTGTCCTAATTGTACAAAAGCAGGTAGCAGGTTTATTTATGAATGCAATGTTTGCCACTTTGGGGGTTGTTATGATGAATTTAATGGGGAGGGCTGCTTTGAAGACGATAATCATAAAGTTGTTTGTCCCAAATGTACTAAATGCGACTACGAAATTATTGGTAAAATCGGTACAGGATGGGATGAAAAATTTAAAAATTGATGTTTATGAACTCCAAATTATAAAAACTTCTAAAATACTATCATGGCAAAAAAAGGATTAGACACCACATTCGTTCATTTTGGTATCCGCAAAGAGGATATGGATTTGATTGAAGTTTTATGTACAGAACATAAACTTGATTTCGATTGGGTAAAAGATGATTTGCTGAAAGAGTTTCACGAAAGGAAAATTCGTAATCAGGAAATGGATCATAAAGGAATTGAAAAAATTATTGAAAAGGCGCTGATTAAAATTAAATAACCTGCCATGCTGATTAAACGAGTAAAAGCCAAAAACTTTAAAACCTATCTCAATCTTGATTTGGATATATCAGTTGAGCAGGATAAGCCTATCATTTTAATTGGAGGGGCCAATGGTGGTGGTAAAACAACTTTGTTTGAAGCAATCTATGGTGCTTTGTATGGTTTGCATATTCACAATGCAAGGCAGTTTAAAGAACTGCTGAATGCAGGTACCCTGGGCCATGAAGATGAAAAAATAATGCTGGAATTACACTTCTCCGGCAAGGTGCTGAATGAAGTGCAACAATATGTACTTACAAGAACCTACTTGCTTAATCCTTCAGGTTTGCCTGTGGAAGCTGTAAAGCTGAATATGAACGGTACTATCTTCTCGTATGGTACAGCAACCCCACCGGCACAGCGGGCAGAGCAGGAAGCACAGGTGAATAAAATAATCAAAGCCAATCTGCCGCAGGAACTGAGCAGATACTTTTTGTTTGATGCAATGGAAGCCGGTAACCTCTTGAAAGAGGACCAGCTTAACAGGGTGATTAAAGAGAATATTGAAAACGTAATGGGTTTCAATAAGTATATGGTGATGGCCAAGAGTTCTGAAACTTTATTCCAGGCTTACACAGCGCAGCGTTTGCAGGTAGAAAACGAAAAGCAGGAATATTTGGAACTGCTCGACCAAAAGAAAAAGCAGCAGGAAATAATAAACCTTTTGCAATTACAATTACAGGATACCCTGCAATATTCCGTTGCCAACAAAGAATTATATGATAACCTGAAAGGTGGATTGAATCAGGAATCCACCATCAAGAATAAAATAGAACAGACTAAGCTGCAAATAGAAACCATTCATAAAAAGGAAGGAATTTATCATAGTGAGTTAGATGAATTTGTGAAAGAAATAGAATTGAATGTTTGTGTACCTAAAATGACGGAGGCAATCAAATCCGAAATCAATCTTATTTTAAAAGTAAAAGGCGAACAGGTACAACAGCATAATAGCAATATTTCACCCGAGCAAATTGAGGCTATTAGCAAAACCATATTACAGTACTTAAAGGAAAATAGCCTTGTGTTGAAAGATATAACCACAGCAGAGTTGGTTGATTACGTTATTGCATCTTCCAATAATACACCGCAGAAAGACCAGTATGATTTTTTAGAGTTTTCTGAAGTAAAGGCACTCGAAAATTTACTGAATGTTAAAACGAGTAACAGCTTTCCTTCATTAAATCAGCAGCAGGTAGAGCTTAATGTTTCCCTAAATCAGATTCCTTTGTTAGAAACACAAATAGAAAATATGAGGGCTCAAATAACAGGCAGAGATTATGCCCTGTTAAAAGCCTATGAAGATAATGAGAGCAGTATTAAGAAGCATGAAATGGGAATTGCTGATACAAAGGCCGAAATAACGAAGATTGATAAAAGGCTTCACCAGTTTGATATTCAAACGAGCCAGGAGCCCGATCCAAAATATGAAGCATTAGGAAAGCTAAAAGGTTTTTTTGAAGATGTTGCCAATCGCTTATTGAAGGTTAAAAAGCAACAGATAGAATTAAAAATGAAGCAAGACCTCAATATAAATCTTGCTGCCTATCGTGATGTTATTGACCGGGTGGAATTATCTGAAAATCTGAAAGATCTTACTTTCAAAATATTTCATAAGGCCGGAAATGAAATTTATTTGAATCAATTGAATACCGCATCAAAGCAAGTAGTTGTTCAGGTGTTGCTGAAATCATTACATGAGTTTGGTGATTATGATCCACCGGTAATGATTGATACCGTAATGGGTGTATTGGATGAAACAAGCCGGGCAACAGTGTTGGAAAATTATTTTCCTGAACTATCCCAGCAAACCATATTGCTTAGTTCTGATAGTGAAATACGAACCGGTAAAGACCTTGAAAAGATTGAACCATTTATTTCAAAAACATTCACACTTCAGCGAGACAGGGAAAAGCAGCTTACAGATATTGTTCCCGGTTATTTTGGTGTAAACATAAACGAATAAACTATGAGTGTTATTAATCTACAAAATATAAGGCAGGCAGAAGGCTTATTGGACAATTTACATGAAGTTCGAACTAAAATTGAACAACGGATTAACCTCGAGAAATATACTTCTACTCAGAAACCGGTGACTTTGAAAGGAAATAAGATAATGCGTATTTGTTTACTAGCTGGCCTTTCTAATAAAGAACATCGAGACCTTAATTCTATTGAACAAATTCAGATGTCAAAAACGGGTATCAGAATATTCGAAACACTTTTCACTCTAAATAATCTAGGTGCTGCTTATTCTGCATTACTGAAACTTCGTTACAATGAATTAAAGGTAGATTGGGAAAATACAGTTCTAAAGAGTAAGATTGTAAATGCTGAAATACTTAGAGGCCGTGATGTATTACTAAAAGATGAAGTATTAGATGATTGGTTATTAAATACAGTTAGTTCTTCAAGAGCTGGGAAAGCCGGTTCTATACCTTTACTGAATTTGAATATTGGTTCTTATGAAGATGATATTCCTGCTTTGTTGAATTTAAATGGTAGGGATATTCCTAACACTCAGATATTGGTGGCCGGTACCACTGGCTCAGGCAAATCAAATTTACTGGCGGTTTTATTAAATGAAATAAGAACACTATCAATTGAAAGTCCGTACCCGGTAAATTTTTTATTGTTTGATTATAAAGGCGAATTTTCAGATCCTGCCAACAACGCCTGGCTCAATCTTTTTGAAATAGATAGAAGTGCCATACTCGATCCAATTATAGCACCCCTTCCATTCACTCCTTTCAAAGAGTTCACAGGAAGGGCACAAAATGAAATTAATCTCTACTCCACCGAATTGGCATTAGCAATTTGTTCTATCGACCGGGCAACTATCAGTGCCAACATGAGCAATCGTTTATCAGAGTCCATCATTAACGCCTACAAAAAATCACAAAATCATCCTGTTACTTTTGATGGTATCATAAAAGAATATTCAGCATTACAGCCCGATAAAGACAAGGATAAAGATGATAGCATAAAGTCAGTCTTGAAGCAATTGATAAGAAACAACTTGTTTTCTAATGAAGACCGAATAGACCTGATTAAAGATAGCTACATAGTGAGGATGGATGGCTTTCCAAAAGATGGTCCAATTGCAAAAGCAATTGTTTATTTCATTGTTTCAAAATTGAATACCATTTACGAAAAGCTACCGAAACAAGCAGTAGATCAAGATAGTGTGGAGCTTCGCCACTTCACCATTATTGATGAAGCACATTATATGCTGGGCTTCGATAACAAGCCACTTCGTGACTTAATTGCCACAGGCAGAAACAAAGGTTTAAGTATTATTCTGGCAACTCAAAACATGGATAGTTACAAAAGCGAATACTTTGATTTTTATGCCAATGCGCAGTATCCACTTATCATGAAGCAACAATCCATCAATGATGGAGTTATAAAAGATTTGTTCGGAGTATCAGGTAAAGATTTTCAGGAAATTAAGGAGGCCATCGCCAGTTTAAAAAAGGGTGAGTTGATTATAAAAAACCCAACAGCAATTGCTTTGAGCATGGGTAGGAAGTATAAGAAGATAAAGGTGAGGCATTTGATATAATCCCTGATACAACTGTAAAAATTAATCACAAGTAACCAGTGAAATACTATTTTAAAATATTCGCGGAACAGAAAATCAAAACAGAATCAGACGAATTTAGTTGGTTACTTGCTGTAAACGGTATCATAAAACATCAATAGGCTTTAATTATTTTTTACGTAAACTGAAAAAAATGTCTTCAAAACCGATTTTAGCCAAAAAGTATTATGTTTATGCAGCTATAAACTAGTTATGCCCCATTCTATTGACACACCCTAAACATTTGAAGGTTTTGAAAAATTACGTTGAAAAAATATTATCATCTAATGTTTCTTATCAAAAGGACACATGGTCGAATTTATCAAAACAAATGACGGTTGAAACAGTATTGAGCAATATTAAAAGCGGCGTTTATAAAACCCAAGTTAAGTACTGTAGGGAATTGCTAAAAAAGGGACAAAATGATTCATACCAAGTTGAGAAATTAAAATTACCGGCAGTTACTTTTTGTGGAACTTTTACTGAATTAAGAAGAAAAGAAAATCTAAACTACTATAATGAAATTATTGTTATTGATATTGACAAGTTAAATACAGAACAGTTAAACAACGTTAAACAACAATTAGCCGATGACAAATATGTTTTATCATTTTGGTTATCACCATCGAATAATGGTTTTAAAGGATTAGTTCCAATAAAATACAATTTTGAAATCAAGGATATCGACATTTGTCACAAAAGTGCTTTTGATAAGTTATCAAACTACTTTTTAACGGCACATAATATCAAACTTGATTCTAGCGGAAGTGATACGACCCGACTGTGTTTTATGTCTTACGACTTAAATATTAGCCTTAAGAATACGGTTTCTCCTTTTGAAATTCAGGAGTCAGATTTAATGAATGTCTCCCAATGTGAAAAAAAAGAAGCTATTAAAATCAAGCTGTATAATACCACTAAGAAAAATGCCTTATTTAATCCAAAAGGGAAAAATAAAAACCTAGACAAAAGGTCAATGAAGGATATAATTACATACTTGTCTAAAAAGCAACTTGTAATTACCGGTGAATATGAACAACGTTACAGAATTGCATATGCAATTGCGAATTCGTTTACTTATGAGATTGGCTTGAAATTCTATCTCGACTTGTGCAAAATTGAAACTGGAAAATTCAATGAAAATAGAGAAACTAACCTTTTGCAATATTGCTATGAAAACAATACTGGTTGGATAATTTTTAAATATATTGAGGACTTAGTTAAAAACTATGGTTACTTAAAAAAAACATTGGAGAAAGTCGTTTCGTAATGGGGCTAATCAATAAAAAATAATGCTCCTTGTTTCGGCAAGTAAAACATTCGTAAGAAAGTACTTGGATATGAATACACTTTTGTATTATGGCACGATTCAGTTGTTTACTACTAAGGCAGCAATCCTTTATAGTAAACGGAACGCTTTCTCCATATTTTAAAAAATGAAAGAATTTAAAGAATATTATTCTGATGATCAAATAATCAAATACCTATGTAAGATTAGGATAAAATATGCCAATAAGCGAAATAAAAAATACTTATTAGACAAACTAGCAAAGCCAGAAAAAACATCAAAGCCACTCGACAATCAATATGATATTGACATACTTAATCAACTGAATCACTTACTACCAAAGAGAAGATTATGGCTTAAAAATGGACAAAGAACTTACAAGCAGGTCATAAATAAGCAAACATTAAGTAAAGAAGTAACAAAACTAGATACGGACACAAAAAACAAAGAAATATTATTCAATACAATAAAAAAATATCTAAGGAGTGAAAACCCAATAGCATTTGTACCCAATCTAAAAAAATTCATTCAAGACATTCAAAATTCAATCGAGAACGAAACTTATAAGATTGAAAAGCCAGACATTATTCCTGAAATTAAAGAAGCAAATAAGTCAAAAAGAAACTTATCCCTTAAAAGTTTTAATGCAGTCGAATGCCGGCCTATTTCAAGATTTGTTTTAAAAGACAGGATTGTTCTAAGCCTAACAAATAAGTTCTTCACAGAATTATTTGATGACTTTTTTGAAGAGAGTGCATTGGCATTTCGTGCAATAAAAGACGATGAACCAGTTAGGAAAAATCACCATTTGGCAGTTAATAAAATTATTGAATTTAAAAGGAAGAATTACCAAAGTGATGTTTATGTTGCCGAGTGTGATATGAAGAAGTTTTATGACACAGTTAATCATAAAAAATGTATAGAAGCCTTTTATAATCTAATTGCTAAAGCACAAATTAATAGTCCCGAAATAGATTTGTCCAAAGCGATATACCTCTTTCAAGAATATTTGAGCTGTTATACATTCAAAAAAAATGTGATGATTTTAAATGGTGATAAAGAATATTGGGCAAGGCAAAAAGATACCAAACAAAAACCAATAATTGGTTTTTACCCTTGGGTAGATAAGGAAATTTATCACAGTATATACTATCAATCTTCACCTAATGACAATATTGGAGTACCGCAGGGTGGAGCCTTATCAGGACTAATAGCAAATATCTTATTAGACTATTCAGATAAAATGTTGCAACTTATCGAAGGGTTATTTTATGTTAGGTATTGTGATGACATGATTTTGATGCACAAAGACGAGGATGAATGCAGAAAAGCTATCGAGATATTTAGAAATTCAATTAGTGACCTTCATCTGTTCAACCATCCGTTTAAAAATGATTTCTTTTTTATAAATAAAAATAGAACAGATAAAAAAAGCAAGGGCGAAAGGATTTTTATGACTAAAAAATCTATGACTCTTAGTCGTTCATTTGAATATTCAATTGGTACTTTCTGGAGTTCAAAAAGTAAAGGACCTTATAAGTGGGACAAAATAAGCAAAGAAAATAACTCGTTACCCTGGATTGGCTTTGTGGGGTACGAAATAAATCATAACTGTGAAACCAGAATCAGAAAGAGGTCACTAAAAAAAGAATTAGAAAAACAAAAGCAAATAGTAGCCAGTATTATAAAAAGAATTAAAAAAAATAAAAGAGCAAGAAATAATTCAATATATCGATCTGCTATGGAAAAATTAAACGGAATGTCCGTTGGTCGAATTAAGCTTTATAATTTTACTTATTGTGAAAATAAAATATGCTGGGCTGATGGTTTTCAATCATTAAATCTTAATAAGTATTCAAAGAAACAGCTACGTATTTTAGACAGAAATAAATATAAGCAATTGAATATTCTGACACATTATTTGGGAGAGGAGAAAATTGACTCAAAAGTGCCGGCAGATGATGGCGAAATATTAAAAATGCAAAAACCATTCAGCTATTATTATCAGGCCGGAGAGAAAAAGCTAAAAAAGAACGAGGCATAATATTGGTACGCTGCAAGTGGGCAAGTTATAAAATATCCTCCCACCGAAAAGCCCAGCTCGTTACGCAAAATCATTATTCACTTTTCTTAGCTTTTCCATTTTCCGTTCTTCCTCATTCACCAGGTAATGTTTCAACGTTATCACGGTGGAAGTATGGCCAGCCATTTTTGCAGCCGCTTCCGCATCCAGGAGTTTGGAGGTCTCATCTAAATTGAAATGTTTTAGTGAATAAAAATCAATATTAATTCCAAGTCCTTCCTTAACATACAACCGCCATTTATTACCCATTCGTTTTGCAGTGGTACGTGTTTTACCTGGCCTAAAATTCTTCTTCCTGTAAGCTCCCCCATAAATAGTACGTTTTACAAGTAGACACTTTTTGTAACTTTAAAAAACGTAATAAATGAAAAGGAGCACATTCAGTCCTGCACAAATTGCAGGCATCCTCAAAGAGTTTGACAACGGCAAAAGTGCCGAAGAAATTAACCGTGAACACGGAGTAAGTAAAGCCAGTTTATATAAGTGGCGTCAGCGCTATGGAGGTATGGAAGCATCGGAACTTAAAAAAATAAAAGAGCTGGAAGAAGAAAATACCCGGCTTAAACGGATGTATGCCAACCTTGCTATGGAGTTAGATGTTGCAAAATACATTATTGAAAAAAAGCTTTAAAGCCTTGCGATAAACGAGCAATCGTAGATCAGTTCCGTAAAGAGCGGCCAAAAGACATCAGCAAGGCGTGTCGGTTATTAAAACTAAGCAGGAGCAGCCTGCAGTATCAATCCATCAAAAATGACGGTTATATAATGCAGCGGTTGGAAGAGCTTGCTAAACAAAA
>Ga0209511_1000710_pt1 | contig 31970 bp, 28 predicted proteins | sample SSSSmetaG_FD_184141 | JGI IMG/M metagenome (GOLD analysis project Ga0209511, IMG submission 184141) | Glacier valley bacterial and archeal communities from Borup Fiord, Nunavut, Canada, to study Microbial Dark Matter (Phase II) - ​SSSS... | ecosystem: Environmental > Aquatic > Freshwater > Ice >... | reverse complement strand
CATCACCTGCCATTTTATACAAACGTTTCTGGTAATCATCTTTAAGTTGGATGTTTTTTTCCATGGCAATTTGCCTGCTCATGTAAACAAAAAGCGGCATGAGGTTGAGCGACTCATGGAAATTATAAGCCAGCAATTCGAGTTGCAGTATATTTTCATCCAATGAGTGGGAATCTTTAAGAATGGTGCCAAGAATCGAGTTGAACATATCTTTCCTGAGGGCACTTTCCGACTGTTCCCGGCTGCTCATCAATTGAGTATAGAGACTTATTTTGGCTTCATTGTTCTGTTTGTTATTCAGATAAGAAGAGCCATAATAACTGACCAGTGCGATTGTCAAGGCAGTGAGCAGGCCACCAATAGGTTGCATGAGAATTTGTATCTTGTCCCACGTATCCCGCTTTCCTTTTTTTGGCTTTATAGGCTCTTCAATATCCATTTGTCACCGGCTTTATTCATCAATAAATTGTAACGAGTTGATTTGTTGGATGAAAAAACTTCAAAACTGGCATCCTTGTATCCGGCAACTTCAAGTTTAAATTTCCCTACTTCCTGGATTGTTACAGTAAAGTAGCCGTTTGCATCGGTTTTCGCAGAGGCCAATACTTTGTCATTTTGCATGATTTGCACAACCTGATTAATCAATGGTTTTCCATCATCACCTTTTATTGTTCCATAAATATCTCCCGCAATTGATAGAATTGGGACGAACAATAAGATTAAAAGAAGTATTCCTGTCGTTTTCATAAAGTCTTTATTTATTAAAATTTAACTTACTAATTTTCAATTGAACCATAACAAACATAAGCTAAAAAATGGAATTATCCTATAACCTGTGGTATATTTAACTCATTTCATCTTTGTTTGAACAGCCATGAGCACATACAGCACAAATGATGCCAAATTCATCATATTAACCAACATGTTTCAAAGTTTTTGATTCTATAGTTTATTTAATAAGCTCCGGAATATTCTGATTTTAATTCAGAAATAAAAAATTCCAAACTAAATACAATAAATTAAACCTGATATTCTTCAGTGTGAACCTGAAAAGTTTAATCTATATTTCGCACTTTAAAAACATCTGAAAAATGAAAAAAATATTATTAACGATCGGTTTGTATTCCGTTATAACTTTAACCAGCCTGGCTCAGAATGTAAGCAAAGGCAAAATAATTACGGAGGATAAAGGGAAGGGTTTTTACATTGAGTCGATCCTGAAAGATGTAACTGCCGTTGAAGAAAAACAGGTAGAAAAAGAACCCTACAAACGCTTTGTAATGGATCAGTCGGGCATGGATTTGCCTAACAACCTGGCCTTGTACAAAACTGTCTGGAGCAATACAACCCAGTCGCAGGGGAACGCCGGAACTTGCTGGAGTTTTTCAACCACCTCCTTCTACGAATCGGAAGTGCTGCGCCTGCAAAACAAAAAAGTAGAAATCTCGGAGATTTATTTTGCGTATTGCGAATACATCGAAAAAGCCCGCAGGTTTATTGAAAAAAGAGGAAACTCTGCATTTTCGGAAGGATCGGAAGGTAATGCACTGGCCCGTATCATGAAAATGTATGGCGCTGTTCCCGATGAATCCTTCACCGGATTAATCGATGGACGAAAATTTCACAGTCATGCCAAAATGGTGGAAGAAATGACCGCCTTCCTGAATTCAATGAAAACATCGAATGCATGGAATGTTGAATATGGTTTGGAAACGATCAAATCAATTATGAACCATTATCTTGGCATACCGCAAACCGAATTTGTGGTTGATGGCAAAACTTTTTCGCCGAAAACTTACCTGAAAGATTACCTGAAAATTAATCCTGACGATTATGTGGAAATCCTTTCATACAAACAGGAACCCTACTGGCAGCAGGTTGAATACAAGGTAACAGACAACTGGTGGCACAATAAAGAATACTACAATGTTCCGCTTGATGATTTTATGGATGCACTCAAAAAAGCGGCTAAAAGTGGCTATTCGATGAGCATTGGCGGCGATGTATCTGAATCGGGTTTCAGCCGCGAAACCAACTGTGCATTGATTCCTGATTACGACATTCCGTCTGCTTATATCAATGAAGATGCCCGTCAGTTCAGGTTTTCGAACGAAACAACCACCGACGATCATGGAATGCAACTGATTGGTTACCTGGAAAATTATAAAGGTGCCGGCAAAGATTGGTTCCTGATTAAGGATTCAAGTTCCGGATCAAGGAATGTAGGTTCAACTAATCCAAATTTCGGATATTATTTCTTTCACGAAGATTACATCAAACTAAAAATGATGGGATTTACGGTTCACAAAGATGCCGTAAAAGAATTGCTCAAAAAATTCAAGTAGTTAAAAAAAAGGTCCAAACCGATTGGTCTGGACCTTTTTAAAGTTTCAAATCTTATTTTTTTAAAATTTTTGTTGTAACATTCTTAATGCTTGTTTCAATCCCTTCAAAAGGTTTTCCATTACCTTGATTATCATCTTCAACGATGAAACATTTTGCTCCGGCAATGTCTTTGGCTGCAACGATCTTCTTGAAATCAATCACACCTTCGCCAACACTGCAGATATCGTCTTTTATCACTGTAAAGAATGGTGGCTGATTGGTCTTCATATCTTTAAAATGGAGAAGCTGGAATCTTCCAGGATATTTATTGAACATCTCTACCGGATCCTGACCAGCTTTAGAAGCCCAGAAAAGGTCTAATTCCATGGTAATCAGATCAGCATCCATTTCCTTCAAGAAAATATCATAGTAAGGTACGACACCGTCGGTATTGAGGAATTCAAAATTGTGGTTATGATAACCAAACTGAATACCAACGCCTTTCATAATTTTACCAACCTCATTACAGTCAGCAATCATCTTTTTATATGCTTCGACATTACGGTCGGGCTCTTCGATCCAGGGTTTAATACAATACTTAACCCCAATTTCGGCATGTGCTTCAGCCATTAATTTGGCCTTATCCATCGTAATATTTGCCGACTCAACCTGTGAGTGACTACTATAACATACCATACCTAAGTCCGTAACAATCTTCTTGAATTCCGCAGGTGCATAACCATAAAATTTGCCGTCCGCATAGTTCGCAAGTTCCAGATTTACGTAGCCCATGTCCGAAACCTTTTTCAATGTCCCGGGAACATCAGCAGTCATCGCATCACGAATACTATAAAGCTGGAGACCAACACCAAAGCTTTTTCGATCAACCGCACCAGCTGATTTACATCCGGTAGCACCTAATAACATCATACTGACTGATCCTAAAGCTGAAATCTTCAAGAAATCTCTTCTGTTTTGCATAGTTCTCAATTATTTGTGTTTAAAATTAATTTGCGCTGAAATTATAAAAGTAATACTCTCCTTTCAATTTAAAAGGTTTTCATCTTTTTTGTTTTTCTATTTTGGAGTTTATTGCCAAAGACCCCGGTGATTATTCGTAAATTTATATGTCGGTGAAATAGAATTTCTACCTCGTTTATGGTATGCAGAATGACGAAAAACAGGTATTGTATACCCAGGCAGATAAGATCAATATTGCAAAGTATTTTTCGTGGGATTGGATATAGTTGAAATGTCTGAAACCCGGAAAACAAATCACTATTGGAGTTTACAGGCAATTACACTTATGAGTAACAATTTTGCAACACCTCTTACCCAAGAACAATCTGATACATTCAGACAGCTGACCAGTTCGCTAAATGAAGTGCAACTGGCCTGGATGTCTGGTTATCTGGCTGCAATAACCGCACAAAATGGAAATCTGATTCCTGTTCCGGTTAAAAATGAAATTATTGAAAAACAAGGTCTTAGCCCAATTACAATTCTTTATGGTTCACGAACCGGGAATGGCGAAGGATTGGCGAAGAAAGCACAAAAGCTAGCCCTTGAATTTGGCCTGACAACGATTTTAAAGAACATGGACGACTACAAACCGCGGGATTTACAATCTGAAAAGAACCTGCTTGTGATCGTCTCCACACACGGCGAGGGCGAACCACCTTTTGCCGCAAAAGAATTGCACGAATTCATCTATGGAAAACGTGCATCAAGGCTCGAAAATGTAAACTTTGCGGTTCTGGGACTGGGCGATTCTTCGTACTTCCAGTTTTGCAAGACAGGAAAAGATTTCGATCTTCAACTTGAGAAATTAGGTGCCAAACGTTTGGCCAATGCGGGATGCTGCGATGTCGATTTTCAGGAAACAGCAGACCAGTGGTTGAAATCAACATTATCAGCCTTTTCAGGTCTGGATGGAAACAAAGTTACAGTTACTTCGGGTGAGAACATTGAAACTTCAGTTTCACAAAAATATTCAAAGAAAAATCCATATCAGGCAGAATTGTTGGAGAAAATCAACCTGCATGGCCGTGGATCAGAACGGCAAACGCTTCACATTGAACTTGATGCTGATTTGCCTTTCGAACCCGGAGATTCGGCTGGTATTATGCCGGTGAATACCTCGGAACTTGTTAATGAAGTGCTATCGATCACAGGTCTTATCCCTGAAGATGAGGTGGAAGTAAAGAATTCTAAAATGTCCCTTTTTGATGCGCTTAAAAAAGAATTTGAACTGTCGAAAATAACCATCGATGTCGTAAAACGATACCTTGAATATGCGCCCAACGAACAGTTGGCTGCCATTTTGCAATCGCCCGAAAAGCTTCAGGATTACCTGTATGGCAGAGATATAGCAGATCTTTTCAGCGATTACCCTGTTCTACTTTCAGCGCAAGATTTGGTAAAGATTCTGAGACCGTTGCAGCCACGATTGTATTCTATTGCATCAAGCCCAAAAGCAAACCCTGGAGAATTGCATCTTGCTGTAAGCGTGGTTGAATACGAAAACGGGGGAAGAAACCGTCGGGGTGCCTGTTCAAATTACCTCTCAGATTTTGACGGAAATGAAAACAAAATACCTGTTTTCATTGAAAAGAATCCGAACTTCCGTTTACCAAAAAACGACGAAACACCCATCATCATGGTGGGTGCTGGTACAGGAGTCGCACCTTATCGTGCATTTGTTCAGCATCGCGAACTGGCTGAAAAACGCGGTAAAAGCTGGCTTGTTTTTGGAAACCGCAATTTTGAATCCGAGTTTCTGTATCAAACTGACTGGCAGAAATTTCTGAAATCCGGGGCGTTGTCTAAAATGGATGTGGCTTTCTCGCGCGATACCGAAAAACGGGTCTACGTACAACATAAATTACAGGAAAATGCGGCTGAAATCTATCAATGGCTCGAAGATGGTGCCCACTTCTATATCTGTGGGGATATGAATAAGATGGCTGCCGATGTGCAAAACACGCTGGTGTCGATTGTGAAAAATCAGGGTGCGATGAGTAACGACAGTGCACTGGATTACGTAAATAAAATGCAGAAAGAAAAGCGGTTACAACTTGATGTTTATTAATTAAAAATTAAAATGGAAGATAATAACAACTTATCAGCGCCTCCAAGTCCGATTGAAATCATCAAGGAAAACAGTAACTACCTGCGTGGCACCATCACCGAAAGTCTGAACAATCCGATTACTGGCTCAATGAAGGAACAGGATCAGGTGCTGATCAAATTTCATGGAACCTACCAACAACAGGATCGGGATCTGGATGACGAACGCAAACATCAGAAACTGGAACCGCTGTACAGTTTCCTCATCCGCATTCGTGTTCCTGCCGGAATCACAACGCCTGCTCAATGGCTCGCGCTGGATGAACTGTCAGATAAATACGCAGATAAGACATTTAAATTTACCACGCGACAGGCTTTTCAGTTTCACGGGGTTTTGAAACGCAATCTGAAAACCACAATGCAAGAAATCAACAATACCTTGCTGGATACTTTGGCTGCCTGTGGCGATGTGAACCGCAATGTAATGACCTCTGCCAATCCGTTTGAATCACCTGTACATGCAGAAGTGGCGGAAGATGCAAAAAGGATTTCAGCCTATCTCACACCTCAAACAGCCGCTTATCACGAAATCTGGCTCGACGGAAAACTGGTTGAAGGTGGAGAAAAAGAGGAAGAGCCACTCTACGGAAAAACCTACCTGCCCCGAAAATTTAAAACGGCCATTTCCATTCCTCCGCGTAACGACTCCGATGTGTTGTCGAACGACCTTGGCTTCATCGCCATTATCGAAAACGGGCAACTCTCCGGTTACAATGTTACAGTAGGTGGCGGTATGGCTTACACCTTTGGGAATAACAATACCTATCCCCGCGTGGCCGATGTCGTGGGATATATCCCTAAAGAAAAAATCGTTGAAGTATCAGAAGCCGTACTTGTCTTTCAACGCGATCATGGTAATCGTTCCGACCGCAAAAATGCGCGGTTAAAATACACGATTGACCGTTTGGGTCTCGACTATTTTCGATCAGAACTGAAGCGTACGCACAATATTGAGACCGAGGCTGCAAAACCTTACAAATTCACGACCCTTGGTGATAAATTCGGCTGGTCGAAAAGTGCCGATGGATATTGGCATTACACCGTTTTTGTTGAAGGTGGCAAATTGGTCGATCGGGCAGGATATCCTGCAAAAGCGGCCATTCGCGAAGTGGCTAAAATCCATACCGGAAGTTTCATCCTTACCGGAAATCAAAATGTAGTGATCGCACAGGTTTCAGAAAAACAGAAACCAAAAATCGAAAACATCCTGAAGAAACACAACGTAGTCGATGGCAAAAGTCTTTCGCAGTTGCGCCAGAATTCCATTGCTTGTGCAGCTTTACCGTTGTGCGGACTGGCCTTTGCCGAAGCAGAACGTTATTTGCCATCGCTTGTTGATAAGCTTGACAAAGTGCTCGAAGCAAACGGTCTGCTGAATGAACCGATTTCCATCCGGATGACAGGCTGTGCAAATGGTTGCGGTCGCCCGTTTTTGGCCGAAATAGGATTGGTTGGAAGAGCTCCCGGCAAGTACAATCTATACCTCGGCGCCAGTTTCGTAGGCGACCGTCTGAATAAACTCTATAAGGAAATGCTTTCCGAAGAGGAAATCATTGCTGCATTGACGCCAATCCTTGAAGATTATGCCAAAACGAGGGATCAAAATGAACGCTTTGGGAATTTTGTGATCCGCAAAGGATATGTGAAAGCAACTACGGAGGGAAAAAAATTTCACGACTAAAACATGAATAGAGAAGACCTTGTATTTATGCCCATCTCGTTGAATGTGACCAACAAGAAAATACTGCTCGTTGGCGGCGGGAAGGTGGCCACCCATAAGGGAAGCATCATGGCGCGAATTGTGTCGAATGTAACTGTCATTTCTCCCGATTTTACAGATGAGATCCGCCAGCTGCCTTTCACTTTTATCGAAAAAGAATACGAGAAAACCGACCTTGAAGGATTTTTTCTGGTTTATGTATGCACAGGCAACCATGAACTGAACAGTCAGATCAAAGCAGATTCAGAAGAACTGGGAATTCTGACCAGCGTTTGCGATTCGCCAATGCTGTGCGATTTTGTGTCGCCTGCTGTTCACAAACAGGGAAACGTAACTATTTCGGTTGGCTCCAATGCACAGAATGTTTATCAATCTGTTGCAATACGGAATCAGATTACTCAGCTGATAACTGATGGTCAGTTAAAAATCGATTAAGATATTCTTCTGCAATCTTTCGGAACTTAAAGAAGTGGTTTTGGCCTCAAACAATCCAGCAATATTGGTAAATATCTATGTTTTGAAATACGACCTACCATAAACAGGGTATCCTAATTTACCCAATACAAGGGATTTCGGAAACCTTTTACATCTGCGTTATTTGTGATATAGATTTTCTTATCAAAATACATAAACAGATGCCCGATACGTTGAACACTTTGAAAGTAATTACCAGGAATGGTGCACTTGAATTAAAACAGGTGAGCAAGGTGTTTGACCACTTTCCTGATTTGAAATACAAGTTAATTTCATTGCCATCGATAGAACACAAGCCGAACGTTCTCCTATTGTCTGGCAATTCATCATTTAATATTCTTCTGGCAGAAGCTGACCAGGCTATTTTAGCGGGAAATGCAGATTTGGTTGTCCAATCGGCGGAAGATTTGCCTTATCCATTGCCTGCAGGACTTGAAATTATCGCTTTGTTAGAAGTATTAGATCCGGGCGACTCAACCCAAAACAAGGAGCATTTTGCGATTGTTGCACTTGCAAACAGGCCTGAGTTGAAGGCGTTTTTTGCATTACACGACATCCGGAATCAATATGGGAAAATCACCCTTGTTGGATTTGGCCCGGGCAACCCTGACCTGCTTACTCTTGGTGGCGACAAAGCACTGGCCCAATCGGATATCATCTTTCATGACGATCTTCTCGATAAAGATTACCTTCAGAAATACGCTGCAGAGAAGGTGTATGTTGGCAAACGAAAAGGGAGTCATTGTTTTGAACAAGGTGAAATCAATCGATTGATACTCGATGCGGCAGTAGCCGGAAAACAGGTGGTTCGGCTTAAGGGCGGTGACCCGATGATTTTTGCCCATGGTGGTGAGGAGGTCGAATACCTTGAGCGCAACTTAGTGGAAGTCGATGTGATCCCCGGTGTTTCATCCGGTATTGCGGTGGCATCACTGCTAAAGATTCCGCTCACGCACAGGGGAATCTCCTCTTCTATGGCTTTTATCTCGGGGCATTCCGAGAAGGTCCACCTTCCTGATGCAGACACGCTGGTTATTTACATGGGTGGCTCAAATATCAGTGCGATCGCCAGGAAAGTCATCAAGCAAGGCCGGAACCCTGAAATACCGGTGATGATGGTTTACAACCTCTCGCTGCCCGATCAACAGGAATTTTTCTTCACGTTAAAAGAGCTTTCCATCACAGAGCAAAAATTTCCCACGCCCATCATCATTGTAATTGGTGAAGTGGTGTCCTTTAGGAGTAAGTCAACAATTGAATTACTGAAAAATAACATTCCGGTTAATGATACAAATACATTCCATTTTAATGATTTTGGGAAAGACCTTGAAAGGTTAAAATCATTTGATTGGTTGGTTTTCACCAATCGCCAGACGGTTAGTTTTTTCTTCGATTCAATTGAAAAAAGCGGGAAAGACAGCCGTTTCCTTGCCGCAATAAAAATAGCAGCAACCGGGAAAAATATAGTTGCCGCCCTCAAAGAACATGGGATTATCGCCGACATCATCTCGGAATCGTCACAAGGATTAATTTCAAGGATGAAAGATTTAGGAATTGCTCCATCGAAAGCGCTTATACCCTATTCCATTCAGGCGTTTTCCGTTTTGCAACAAAACTTAAAGGAACTGGGATGGGAAGTGTATCAATTGATTTTCAATCAAAATGATTCCCTGAAGAACATGAGTCCACTGGCTTTATCTGTCAGCAAAGCCATACTTCCACCTGCGAATCAAATATCTCAAATTGAGAAAGTAACAATTGTATAAAAAAAATTGAATATGGGACATCGGGAATTAACTCATCTTAAAGAACTGGAATCTGAATCAATTTTCATATTGCGTGAAGTTGCCGCCCAGTTCGATCGTCCGGCATTGCTCTTTTCAGGTGGAAAAGATTCGATCGTTTTGGCGTACCTGGCCCGCAAAGCCTTTTATCCGGCTGCCATCCCTTTTCCATTCGTCCACATTGATACCGGTCATAATTTCGAGGAAACACTTATATATCGTGACAAGCTGGTAAATCGAATGGGCGTTAAACTGATTGTAGGTTCAGTGGAAAAATCGATTCAACAAGGTCGGGTTGGTGAAGAGAAAGGGTACAATGCCAGTCGGAACAAATTGCAAACAGTAACGTTGCTTGATACGCTCGGAAAATACAAATTTGATGCTGCAATAGGTGGCGCACGCCGCGATGAAGAGAAGGCCCGGGCAAAGGAGCGTTTCTTTTCGCACCGTGATGAATTTGGCCAGTGGGATCCGAAAAACCAACGCCCTGAATTATGGAATATATTTAACGGGAAGAAACAAGATGGAGAACATTTCAGAATTTTCCCCATTAGCAACTGGACTGAAATGGACGTTTGGCAGTATATTCTTCAGGAAAATATCCCGTTGCCATCGCTCTATTATACCCATATGCGGGAAGTATTCGAGCGCGACGAGGTCTTTTATGCCGCTTTACCAGCGATCCCGCGCAAACCGACCGAAAAAGTTGTGTGGAAGAAAGTACGCTGCCGGACCATTGGCGATATCACCTGCACCGGACTGACGCTTTCAACTGCCAATACACTGGAAGAGATCATTTCTGAAATTGCCGGTTCACGCGTAACCGAACGTGGCGGACGTGCCGACGATAAACGTTCGGATGCTGCGATGGAAGACCGTAAAAAGGTCGGATATTTCTAACAAATAAGCGGTAAATCTCATCATGAGTACATTTCGAAACATTGATTAAAAATAAGGAAACATGCTACAACAAATAAATTCATCCACAATAAAACCCACTTTGTCATCATCGCTTTTGAATGATAAAAACAGTGAATCTTCAGGTTATCTCAATATGGAATTGCTCCGGTTCAGCACGGCCGGCAGTGTCGATGACGGCAAGAGTACGCTCATCGGACGGTTGCTATACGACAGCAAATCGATTTTTGAAGATCAGCTGCAATCGGTAAAAGATGCCAGTGAGCGATTGGGTGGCGAGGAAGTAAACCTTGCATTGCTTACCGACGGGCTTCGTGCCGAACGCGAACAGGGAATTACGATCGACGTGGCTTACCGCTATTTTGCAACCCCCAGGCGAAAGTTTATTATTGCCGACACACCCGGACATATTCAGTATACCCGCAACATGGTAACCGGCGCCTCCACCGCCGATGTAGCCATTGTCCTGATTGATGCGCGAAACGGAATTATTGAACAAACCAAACGTCACTCCTATATTGCTTCGCTGCTTCAAATTCCGAATGTGATCATTGCAATCAATAAAATGGATTTGGTCGATTTCTCCGAAGAGGTGTACAACAAAATTAAAACTGAATATAAAAAAATAGCTGCAACATTAAAACTGCAGAAAATCTATTTTATCCCTATTTCAGCCCGCGATGGTGATAATGTGGTCAACGCTTCAACAAATACACCATGGTATGGCGGAGAAACATTGCTGCACCTGCTCGAAACGATTCCGGTGCATAACACCGACAGTGAACTTCCTGCAAGGTTCCCAATTCAATACGTTATCAATCAGAATAACGACAAATTTCAGGATTACAAGGGCTTTGCAGGCCGCGTCTCTGGTGGCGTATTCAAGGTTGGAGACACAATTCTGGCCTTGCCATCCAACAGGTTATCAACAATTAAGGCAATCGATGAAGGTTCTGTTGAATTAGGGGAAGCATTCACACCTCAATCGGTCACAATCAGGCTGGAAAGCAATCTTCAAATCAATCGGGGTGATATGCTTGTAAAACTGAATGCAAAATATCCAAAATACAGCTCGATCATTTCGTTACATGTTTGCTGGATGAACGTGAGACCACTAAACGTAGGCGGGAAATACATTGTGCGTCACGCAAACAGCGAAACAAGCGCTACAATAGAGGCAGTCCGTTATAAGGTAAACATCAACACCCTTGAGAATATTGAGAACGATAAAACCGTCGGTGTGAACGACATTGCACACATCACAATAAAGACATTACTCCCGTTAAAATACGACGATTACAGCGAAAACCGGATAACCGGAAGTCTTATTTTAATTGACGAAGATACATTCGAAACTGTTGGTGCAGGAATGATTGTTTCTGATCCGGAAGTCTATTCGTATAGTATTTGATTTTTTGAAACGAATACTGAACTTGCCATGGCTTACTCCGGAATGCTCAGAATTACATTCTATTGCAGCTTAGCTCTTTGATATTGTAAAGGCCAGGTGATGTCATCGCCTAAATCTGCCGCAGCTTTTAACGCAAAATAAGGCTCCCGGAGCGATTCTCTTCCCAGCAAAATAAGGTCGGCCTCGCCCTTTTTTAAAATATGTTCTGCCTGCTGAACTTCTGTAATCAATCCAACAGCACTTGTTAGGATGCCTGCCTCTTTTTTAATTCGTTCTGCAAAAGCCACCTGGTAACCCGGTTTCCATGTGATTTTTGCATATGGCACCAATCCTCCTGAAGAACAGTCTATCAAGTCGACACCTGCTTTTTTAAGGATAGCAGAAAGTTTCACTGCTTCATCAATATTCCAACCACCATCTGCCCAGTCAGTCGCAGAAATTCGCACAAACAACGGGAGGTTTTGTGGCCATACAGTTTGTATAGCTTTCACAATTTCGAGCAGCAGGCGTATCCTGTTTTCAAAACTTCCACCATAATTATCGATTCTGTGATTGCTTAACGGGGAAAGAAACTGGTGTATCAGATAACCATGAGCTGCATGTATCTCAACAACCTTATAACCTGCACTTAATGCCCTTTGTGCAGCAGCCTTAAAATCAGCAATCACTTCCCCGATTCCGTCGATGTCTAAAGCCTCCGGGGCATCATCTTCAATGTTAAAAGCGACAGAAGTTGGTGCTACAGTTTTCCAGCCACCTTCGCCCTCTTTCAACTTATCCCCGCCATTCCACGGGATCGAACAGCTTGCTTTTCTTCCGGCATGGGCCAATTGAATTCCTGCCAGCGCGCCCTGTTCATGAATAAATTTAGTAATATCTTGCAACTTCTCGATGTGCTCATCTTTGTATAAACCTAAATCACCAGGTGTAATTCGCCCTTCAGGTGATACAGCCGTTGCTTCCTGGATGATTAACGCAGCTCCACCAACTGCCCGGCTACCCAAATGCACAAAATGCCAGTCGTTTGCAAATCCATCCACCGCAGAATACTGGCACATTGGAGAAATGACCATGCGGTTTTTAAATTCGATATCCTTAATAACGAGTGGAGAAAAGAGTTTTGACATCTCTGATATTCTTAAATTAGATGAATTAATGAACTACCTGATTTTATGCTAAAATAATCATTGGAAATTGGTTGAAAAATCATAGATACGACAATATCATCCTTGCTCTCCCCACTTCAAAAACTGCGCAATCCACCGGCGCTTGAATTTCCCTGATTATTAGGATCGTTTTCATCGTTTATCGCAGGATGTGTTGTTCCACCAAACTTAATCGGGTTTGGTAAGTTTTTGGTTCTGAATATCGGGAAGCGATAATAGAGACCAACCGAAAAATCAAATGGTACATCAGTTGCTGTTTTGCCAAGCCCAGGAATAATATAAGGTTTGATATTGGGATCATTCGAGACGGATAATGGGAACTTAGCTCTAAGTGTCCATCCCAGGAAGAAGTTACTGAAAAGTTCACCTTTCATTCCAAAGACCAATTCTGCCCAATGAGCATTCATAGTCCGGCGAGGAACCGCAGAAGTAATTGTTCCCCAATAATTTGAATACCCAAGGCCTTCCGTTTCCTGGTTAAATAGGGAATAACCATAACGGGCTCCGATAAATACCAGATCGTGGTCTTTCATCGATTCGAACTTTACAATATTCATGTCCAGGCCTAATCTGGCATAGGTACCATTATTTGTATAACGAAAGCCATCCCGCTTATCATCAAACCATTGCATCCCAAACTCAAAAGTCGGAAAAAAATTGCCTTTGTAAGGAAAATCCGCCTGAAGCTCCCAACCATTCCGCTTTCCCTTTTGCAGATATGGGACAAGAAAACGCGACAGATCAATCCCAACACGAGGACCTTCGTAACGCCAAACCTCGGCTTTCTTCTGCGTGAAACCTTGAAAGCTACTTATGAGCAGCAGAACTAAAGTAGATGCTAATATTTTGGTCATTCGTCTTTTTCTCTATTGATTTTGGATTAACCTTTTTATCGGTGAGCCTTACCGAATCGATACCTGCGGAGTGCCGTAAACCTGAAACAACATAGTTAGGAGCAAAACCACAATTCTCTGATATAAAGATCATCATCATGGAATGTTGTATATAAAGTGTGTCTTTTATTCCATTAACTTCAAGGACGAATCCTGTCGAATCAGCGGACAATGAAAGTGGCAGCGTATATCTCTTGGTCAAAGTCGAGTCCTGGTCGTTTACGATGGTGTCACCCACATCATTTCGACCAACACCTCTTATGACCAGCGATTTAATTTGCAGAGAATCATTTATAGACAAGGATGTTACCATTAAAGTATCAACCGATTCGTAACAGCCGTTTCCATCATTGCATGATACCATTGCAACAAAAGAAAGCGAAATAATGAACAGATAAAATCTCATGAAAAGATTAATTTGTTAATTTACAAAGATAAAAAAAATGGAACGATTGTTTCCAGCTCCTGAACAAAGTTGGGTCTATCATTGTCAATTGAGTATAATACCATTCTTTTAATTAAGTTTATTTTTGAATAAAATATCTTCGATTATGCGCGCCACCTCATTTCTTATCTTCTTTGGAACAGTTTTACTGATCTATTTTTCCATCAATTTCCTCATCTATACAAGAGGTTTACAAGCGTTTTCACTATCACCAGCGTGGAGAAAAAGCTATATAACAGCATTTTGGATAATCGTATCCTGTTTTATTGTTGGCGAAATTCTTGAGCATACCCACTCCTCTCTGGCAAGTGAATGGATTTACCGGATCGGGGCCTTCTGGCTTGCTTTTATGCTTTACTTCACACTGACAATTCTTTTATTCGATTTTATTCGTCTGCTCAACTACTTTTTCCATTTTTTACCAGAGATAACCCAGACACTAAAGTTCAGAATTGGCCTGTTTACAGTAGCTTTTGTCTCATTAGTCGTTCTGGCTGGTCATATCAATGCATTAAATACACGTGTCAGGGAAATTTCGCTAAATATTCATAAGAAGGTCACAGGAAATCGCGAGATGAAAGTACTGATGGCGTCCGATATTCATCTTGGAGCATTGATTGGAGAGAACCGCGAAGAAAGGCTGGTAAATATCATCATTAATCAAAAACCTGATTTAGTGCTGCTTTGCGGTGATCTGGTCGACGGGGATGTTGCTTCTGCACTCCGCAAGAATCTGGGAAGGCACATTCAGGAGATCAAAACTCCAATGGGCGTTTACGCTATTGCAGGAAATCACGAATATATTGGCGGAATACAAAAAACATTACCCTACCTGGAAAGCATCAACATCAATATTTTACGTGATAAAACGCTGATTTTGCCGAATGGAGTTCAGCTGGTAGGACGAGATGATCGCGACAATCGACGGATGGGAGATTCAATCGGGCGAAAATCGTTGAAAGAACTTATGACTGGCCTTGACAAAAGTTACCCAATAATCGTGATGAACCATCAGCCTTTTAACCTGGACGAAGCTGTAAAAGAAGGTGGTGTCGATTTACATCTTTCGGGACATACGCATCACGGACAGCTTTGGCCTTTTAATTACATTACCAAAGCTGTATACGAATTAAGCTGGGGGTTTCTTAAAAAAGAGAATACAAATTTTTACGTTTCATCCGGCTTTGGTTCGTGGGGACCTCCTGTAAGATTGGGGAATACTCCGGAAGTGGTTGTTTTCAACTTGAAATTCGATGACCCGTCTCTGTAATGCTATTAATCTGACAATTAAATTCAATGAATTCTAAGCGATTGGTCTGTCTCTGTAATCATGTTTCGGCGCTTGAGATTAAAAAGATGTTACGTGCTGGGGCTCTCTCAACTGCCGAGATTCAAAAATTTACAACAGCCGGGACTGGCTGCGGCCGCTGTGTCAGGGAGATTGATGCGATCGTTGAAAAGTATATGAGTGAAAAAAGTAAAGATCCACAGTTCAGAATAATTTTTAAGTAAAAAGAGCAAATCATTCATTATATTTGTATGTTTTAATCTCACAATAAATAAACCATACTTTATGAATAATTTGATTTCTAAATCGTTACAGGTATTCCTAATCCTGACTTTCTTTTGGGGATTAGAAACACAGGCTCAGCCACAGACTAATTTCAAAGCACAGGACATTGGAAAGCCTGCTGTTAAAGGAGATGCACAAATTGTTACCGACGGAGTTGATATCAAAGCAGGTGGCGAAGATATCTGGATGAATTCTGACCAATTTCATTTTGTGTACAAACAAATTGAGGGAGACTTCGATTTTGTGGCGCGGCTCGAATCTTTGGAAAGATCGCATTTATATACCAAAGCCGGTTTGATGGCGCGAGAGAATCTAACATCCGGATCGCGCAATGTGATGTTTCTTGCTTTTCCGGGCAATGACAAAAGGAACAATAATCGGGGAGGTTACGAGTTTCAATATCGTCTGGAGAAAGGGAAAGAAAGCAAAGCCATCTATCCTTCATTGACCGATTCTGTTGCCCAGGCAGCTTTTCCCGTCAATTATCCCAATTCCTGGATGAGATTGAAAAGAACCGGTGAAGTCTTTTCAGCATATACAAGTCCGGATGGCATCAACTGGGTTCAATATACAGAATTTTCGATGAAAATGCCGAAGAAAATTTACTTAGGAATGGCAGCTACCGCTCATATCAAAGGGGCTACAACTGTAGCCAAATTCCGCAATTTGCAAATGAATCAGTAAATCATTGATTAAGGACAGGCAGCATTTTAACTTGTCTGGATATTCATATCAATAATAAAAGAGCTAAGGTAAATCTTAACTCTTTTATTTTGACGCAATAATCTGATTATGTAACTATAGCTTCGGCAATGATAAATTTGGATTGTCAGATCTTATAAACTCTCACATAGTCAATTAAAAATTTCTGTGGAAGAATCGAATCATCGATATCACCTCCCCAACTTCCGCCGACAGCTGTATTAAGCAAAAGATAAAGTGGACCCGTGAAGGTGTTCTCATATGCAGTTGTCGGCGCAGCGAAGGTCAGAAGATTTTTTCCATCAATGAATAAAGAAATGGTTTTCCCTTTTCTTTCAAGTGAATAAACATGGAAAGCAGTATGCAAATTGCTAATCATCAAATTATTCCCTTTACTCATATGTTTGTCTTCCTTTGCCGTTGAACTATCCCACCAATGGAGTGTACCAAAAACTTTGCCGGGCGTGTGACCAACGAATTCCATGATATCAAGTTCACCGCATTTAGGCCAACCAACTTGATTTATATTGGCACCCATCATCCAGATAGCAGGCCAGATTCCTTTTCCCTGGGGAAGTTTTGCACTTATCTCAATACGGATATCCCCTTCAAACGATTTCTTATCCAATGTATTGATACTTGCTGAAGTATAATTCGCACCCTGAAAATCTTCTTTCAGCGATTCAATAACCAAATTACCAGCCTCCTGTCGCACATTCTGCGTCCGTTCAAGTGTGTAATACTGCTTTTCGTTGTTTCTGACAAAGCCTACCTCGTACCCCCATTTTGAAGCATCGGGTAATCCTGTGCCATTGAACTCGTCTGCCCATATTAATTCCGATTTGGATTTTTCACCTGATGCATTTTTCGCTTTGGCACAGTTGATCGTCACAAGTGAGACCAGTACTGTGAAATATATTCTGATTACTTTCATGGCTGATATTTCGTTACTTTCGAAAGAAGGAATTCGGCAAGGTTATTGGCAGCCTTCAGATTTTCGAAGTCTGCTGGAAGCATGGCATGATCAATGTATTCGTTGTACAACCATGGATCGCCAACAGCCAAAACATACCCTTTACCGAAAGAATTTTCAGCAATATACACCTGCTTATTGTCTGTAAGAACTGCTTTGGCGGCACCACTTAAACTAATCGATGAAACTTCTTTCATATATATCTTATTTACCCCTTTAAACAGCGGATGATTGGGCAGATTAGTTTCGGCAGCCATATTCCACTCTCTATTGGTCACCGGATTTAGGGTCACCGGATTAAAATGCATGCCAAACTCTTTTACTAGTTGGTTCAGATGGGTGAATTCGCAGTTGGGTTTGTCGTTTGCCAAAATTAATAGTACGCCTCCCTTTTTCACCCAGGCCGAAATTGCTTTGGTATCGTTTGGCAGGATGTAATTAGGTTTCGGGCTTTCGGTAGTCGTGTCCGGGTCAACAATAATATAGACATCAATTCCTTTAAGACTGCTCTTATCCGCTTTGGTTGCAATGGTCTTTAATGCAGCACCTTTACTTTTAAACAGGTCACCCAGTTGCGAGAAACCGCTGTTTTCGGTATCATCCCATGTATAATGGAAGATCTTTCCGGTTTTTGCGTTGGTTTCGTGGTTATACCAATTGTCGAGGCCAACCGTTTTCTGTGCAAAACCATCGAAGGTTATCACACACAAAACCAATAATATAATCCCTTTCAATGAAAAATAATTCTGATTCTTCATGCTATCGTTTTTGTTTAAAAAATTTCAGAAAAAATCAGTTGTTATCGATTCAGCAGAAAACTAAAATCATCGTTTTCGCTCAATTCTTCCGGCGGAATTCCTTTTTTGAAAATCCTAGCTTTCCTGCTGCCAATCATTTTCAGCGAATTGTTTTCGCATTTCAACATTGTTCCTTCGCGAAGTCCAACGACTGTTATTTCAGGATTGACTTCAAGAAATTCCTCAATGCGTTGTTCGCGCGTCTCGCCGCCATGACCTGCAGGATTGGCATCAAGGTAATGGGGATTGATCTGAAATGGCACCATTCCCATACAATCAAATCCTTTTGGATCGACGACAGGCATATCATTTGTCGTTTGCAACGTCGGACACGCCACATTCGATCCAGCGCTCCAACCTATATAAGGTGTTCCCTGTTCAATCTTCTCCCGAATTGCATCCATCAACCGGTTGTCGTGCATCATCCGCACGAGTTGCCACGTATTACCACCACCAACAACAATTGCCTCAGCTTTTTCAATCGCCTCAACAGGATCAATAAAGTGGTGAATAGAAGAAATATGATGTCCTATTTCAGCAAACCGTTCCTCCACCTTCGATTCGTATTGATCAAAGGAAAATGTTACCGCAGCGTAGGGAATAAAAAGGGCAGTGACCACTTTTTCGCCCAAAAATTTTTGAATCTCGTGTTTTGGATAGTCAAGATACGGCTCACCTTGCATCGTAGAATTGCTAATCAGTAGAAGTCTCATAAAAAGATTAATATTGCATCTGCAAGTAAGCAAAAAACCGGCGGAAAGAAAAACTAAACACGATCTTGAAAAACAATTACCAAAATGAACTTGTTAAGAAATGGTTAACTATCCTTTTCGCTTAAATGAGCTGAATACGTTAAGTCAATGTGAATTATTATGGAACAAAAACCAATAAAGAAAGTACTGGTCGCCAACCGGGGAGAAATTGCTATCCGGATTATGCGTTCCTGTCGCGAGATGGGAATCGAAACCGTGGCAGTTTTCAGTGATGCTGACCGTACCGCAATGCATGTGAGGTATGCCAATGAGGCCTATAATATTGGAAAAGCCCCCTCCTCCGAGAGCTACCTCAACATGGATAAAATCATTGCAACAGCCAAATCATCAGGTGCAGACGCGATCCATCCGGGATATGGATTTCTGTCGGAGAATTCCAGATTCGCGCGCAGGTGCCGTGAAGAGGGATTGCGATTTATAGGACCATCACCCGAATCAATTGAGATGATGGGCGATAAAATCAGTGCCCGTAAAAAGATGATTGCAGCAGGTGTCCCTGTAGTTCCAGGTACAACAGAAAAAGTGACAAGTGAGGCAGAAGCGGTAAAATATATCCGCGAAATCGGACTTCCTGTGATGATCAAAGCCTCCTCAGGTGGCGGTGGCAAAGGAATGCGCCTTGTTAAAAAAGAATCGCAGATTGCAAGTTCGCTTCGTGCTGCACGTTCGGAGGCGAAAACATCTTTTGGAGATGATGCCTTATACATCGAAAAGTACATCGATTCACCTCATCATATTGAATTTCAAATACTATCGGATAAGTACGGAAATACTGTCCATCTTTTCGAACGCGAATGCTCCGTTCAACGACGTCATCAGAAAGTGGTTGAGGAAACACCTTCACCAATCATGACTCCCGAGATAAGAGAGCAAATGGGTGCCTACGCAGTGGCAGCTGCAAATGCCTGTCAATACGAAGGAGCCGGTACCATTGAATTCATTGTAGACGATAAATTGAATTTCTATTTCCTTGAAATGAATACGCGTTTACAGGTCGAACATCCGATTACCGAGCGTGTTGTTGGCGTCGATCTGGTAAAAGAACAGATCAGGATTGCTGAAGGATTCGAACTTCCGTTTCGTCAGGAAGATCTGAAACAAAGCGGACATGCAATCGAGTGCAGGATATACGCCGAAGATACCGACAACAATTTCATGCCAAATCCCGGAACCATTACCCATATTACCGAGCCTTTCGGTTTTGGGGTCAGGTGCGATGGGTATGTATATGAAGGATATACCATTCCTATTTATTACGACTCGTTAATCAGCAAACTAATTGTATGGGGAAGAACCCGTGAAGATGCAATTGAGAGAATGAGACGTGCCCTCTACGAATACAAAATCACAGGGATAAAAACAACAATACGGTTTCTCGAAAGGATAATGGATACGCCCGATTTCAGAAAGGGTGAATACAACACCCATTTTATTGAGAAAAACAGTGAGTTTCTACTTGCGGATGGTATCTGCGACCGGAAATGCGAGGACATGGCAATGATTGCAACATTCGCTCAGTACGTATCCCGTCTCGAGGATAGCAAAAAAACGAATGCAGCACCTTCGGAAAAAAAGGAAACAAACTGGAAAAGGCAACTTCGGAAATTTACATCGCGAATATAATCCCAAACTAATTGCTGATAAATTTTTTAAATGGAACTCGAATTAAAAGTCAATAAACGAAATGCAATCGTCAAAGAGATAAAACGCGAAGGAAATATCCTCACGCTTGCTGTTGACAATGTGGAGTATACAGTTGATATTGTCAAGGTGAGCAATCAGGAGTTTTCAGTTTTATACGAAGGAAGATCCTTCAATATTGAAGTAATTGAAAACAAAGAACCTAAGCATTTCAATGTCAATACACTGTATTTCAAGTTTGATGTCGAAGTGGTGGACAATGAATCACGCTATCGTCAAAGCAGAATGCAATCAAAACATATCCTCAACGACAATACGATCCGGTCGCCCATGCCCGGCAAAGTGGTTAAGGTATTTGTGAAACCCGGAGACATAGTTGAAGCCGGACAACCACTGATTGTGCTGTCAGCCATGAAGATGGAAAGCGAATTTAAGGCCGGTCAGCGCGGAATCGTAAAAGAAGTACCTGTAAAAGAAGGCGAAACAGTCGAGAATGACCAGCTTTTAGTGGTTATTGATGATATACAGGATAAGTAAGACGAATAGAAAAGTAAATTAATTAGATAAATATGTCATCGCAACAAGATAAATTCGAAAGGCTTGAAGAGCGCATCAATGAAGCTGAAGCCGGCGGAGGACCAGATCGAATAGACCGTCAACATGCTGCCGGAAGAAAAACAGCCCGCGAAAGAATTGATATATTAATCGATCCGGGAACTTTTGTTGAACTCGACAAATTTGTGATTCATCGTTCCCACGATTTCGGAATGGAAAAAAACAGATTTTCTGGAGATGGAGTAGTAACCGGATATGGAAAGATCGACGGCCGCCTTGTGTATACTTTTGCGCAGGATTTTACCGTATTTGGCGGTACAATGAGCCGGGCGAATGCCGATAAAATAGTAAAGATTATGGATCTTGCCATGAAAATGGGAGCTCCGCTGATTGGTTTGAACGATTCGGGTGGAGCCCGGATTCAGGAAGGGATCGAAAGTCTGGCCGGTTACGCCGATATTTTCTACCGCAATGTGATGAGTTCAGGGGTAATTCCCCAGATTTCGGCCATCCTTGGGCCATGTGCCGGAGGTGCAGTCTATTCGCCAGCTATCACCGACTTTATTGTGATGGTGAAAGATACAAGCTATATGTTTGTGACTGGACCCGATGTGGTTAAAGCTGTGACCCACGAAGAGGTGACCATGGAAGAACTTGGCGGCGCCACCACCCATCACGTTAAAAGTGGAGTAGCCCACCTAACTGCTGATAATGAAGATCATGCTTTGCTAATGATACGTGAACTGATCGGCTATCTACCTTCAAATAATCTCGAAGATGCGCATATTCTTGAATGCAAGGACGATATTAATCGGGAAGATAAGAATCTGAATACGTTGATTCCTGAAGATCCGAACAAGCCTTACGATATGAAAGAGCTGATCACGAGCGTAGCCGATGACAAGAACTTTTTCGAGTTACAACCAGCGTTTGCGCCTAATATAATCATCGGATTTGCCCGATTTGCAGGCAGGAGTGTAGGCATTGTTGCGAATCAGCCAGCCAGTCTTGCCGGCGTACTCGATATCAATTCATCCGTTAAAGGTGCGCGGTTCGTCCGCTTCTGCGATGCGTTCAATATACCAATTGTAACCATGGTTGATGTACCAGGATTTCTCCCGGGAACGGTTCAGGAATTCGGCGGAATCATCCGGCACGGTGCCAAGTTGCTTTATGCTTATGCAGAGGCAACCGTACCTAAAATTACACTGATAACACGAAAAGCATATGGCGGAGCCTATGATGTAATGAGCAGCAAGCATATCGGAGCGGATATTAATTTTGCTTATCCTTCAGCTGAAATTGCAGTAATGGGTGCCGAAGGTGCAGTTAAGATTATTCACCGTGGAAAGATGAATACAGAGGAACTTCAGGAGAAAATTGATGATTACCGCGAAAAGTTCGCAAATCCATACAAAGCAGCTGAGTTGGGTTATATCGACGAGATTATTTATCCTGCACAAACAAGGTTTAAACTGATACAGGCGCTCGAAATGACACAGAACAAGCACAAGACAAATCCGTTGAAAAAACATGGTAATATTCCGCTTTAAAGAATAACCTTGTTACAATTGAAAATTCAAAAGGCCCTGACAACAGGGTCTTTTGAGTTTTTGAAGATATTTTGGATTACACTTCAAATAATATACTTAAAACCAAAACCTTAAATTCTCTTTTTCGTAAATAAAGAAAACTCATTTACCTGAGTCAGGATCAATAAGCGGACTACTTATCTACCTAAATAAATAGACCATGGCACATCGAAAGAAAAAACCAAGCGGACATCAACTTCAGGCAATCGCAAATGCACATTATAAAAACGAATTCCTGAGCAAAATAAAATCATTCGTTAATAGTTGCTGCGGTGAAGATATTTACGCCCTTCTTCCACCCAAAATTATAGAACGAATCTATATACTTCGTTTCCATTCGCTATCATTCGTCTCGGCAGCTGACAATATGGTACCTAATATAGCATTGAAGTCTCAAAAACAAGTGATATCAGATTGGCTTAAAAATTTCACGTTTGACCTGCCCAAATACGGCATCAAAGTATCACTCAACGATTATTTGACCGTAGGTCTTACTGTATTTTCAATGTACCATATTATACATGATAATGATTTTGCCTCAGCGCCAAAAGTAAGAACAGCCCTGCGCAACTATTGTGATGACGATGAACATTATAATCGGCTGAATGATGAACTATTTTTAATATTTCTGACAATAGGATCGTCGATATGCAACCTTGAAATCGGTTTTTATTGGTTAAATTTTGAGCCAAAGTTGGCCGAAAAAGGTAAAACCGGCATTAACAATCTTGTCGAAATTCATTTACAAATGCCCGAATCCTTCCGAATCAAAATTAATGGAACTGTTCGACCGGCAATACGGTTGGGCTGGGCGCTGCCTTTCACCGGGTTAGACTGGATCATGATGAAACCTTCATCTTTGGGCATTAGAGACGCTTTGTCAGATGATCCGATGAAGGTGTTTATACAATCTCATGCCCTTTTAAGGCTTACTGAACGTATAGATTCCATAGAAACAAGTGTAGCGCAGTACAATATGTACGATTCCTTCCTGAATGCAAACGTATTTTACGACAGCAATCATAACCTCCTGATTGAATACCGTATTTTTGGTACTAAAGCAGGATATTTCAGGGTTGATGTTGTAGATGGAATTGTTGCAGTGAGAACTTTTCTGTTTCTAACCCAAAGTGGTACCCCGGAAGGAGTTTTATTATGGAAAAATACGGGACTTAAAATGTTGGATAAAAAATATCTCGCAATAGATAAACTAAGTACTTTTATATCGTCGGATATAAATAAAAATGAGCAAATAAATAAAATATTTTCTGACGCAGGTTGCCAGAGTTTGTTGGAGTTGTATGATAAAATTGACCAAATATGTACCAAACACTCCAGTCAATCCACCTGCTCGCTAATGCTCGACTATTTAGGATGTGCCAATACACCGATCTCAGAGGCTATACTTGAGTAACAGTCACTGACAATTAAACTTACAGCGGAAAAATCATCTAATATAAATTCAGAAAATATTTGTACCTTTGCCCAACGGTAATCGTATAAATACACTTCAAGTATCCCCGGTCGTAAAGTCCGACGTTCGTTGGTTTTGTTCGGAAAATTGCTTATCCAGAGTATTTCTAATTACCTCAAACTATTCATTTAGAGTAGTTTAGATATAAATTATAAATCAATTATTGAATGGCAAAATCGCAGGACACCTTTAACAAAAAAGAAAAAGAGAAAAAACGTTTAAAGAAACGTAAGGAAAAAACCCTCAAAAGAGAAGACCGAAAGTCAAACTCAACAGGAGGTGATCTTGAAAACATGTTGGCTTACGTTGATGAAAATGGCAACCTCACAGATACTCCACCAGATCCCACCAAGAAAAGAAAAGTCATTGCCAGCAGCATTGAAATCAGCGTTCCCAGAAGAGAAGAAGAAGAGATCGACCCAATACGCTTGGGCAGAATCGATTTTTTCAACGATTCGAAAGGCTTTGGTTTTATCAAGGAGAAAGATACCCAGGAAAAATATTTCGTCCACATCAACGGTTTGCTTGAAGATGTCAAGGAAGGCGACAATGTCGTTTTTGAACTTGAACGTGGCCTAAAAGGGTTGAATGCCGTGCGTGTAAAAAAGGTATAATTTCGATTCTATTTCAAAATCATCATTAGCTTAATAAAGGTAACGAAAAGGAGAAGGATAAATAGTACATTGGTATTCCAATGGGCTAATTCGACAATTTGAAGATCAACGATTCAACAAATTGAAGAACCTTTTCACTTTAACCTTTATCATTACATTTTTAACTTAGTTTTTATTTCAGATTCTTTTCAAAAATTCTGAATCGTTTGTAAACCTTGCCTCCCATCTTTTCCATTTCAGCCCTAACCTTTTTATTATCTTCAAGCTCAAGGTGCGAATCAAGCATCGTTTTCCCAAGTTCGGTTGCCGTTTCCATCATCCTGACACCCATCATTACATCAAGTCCTTTCCCGCGATAAGCAGGGTCAATTCCGCCAAGCAGCAAATTCAATTGTTTCGATTTTCGGGCGGCTGCAAAGATTTTGAAAATTCCAAATGGAAATAGTTTGCCTTTGGCTGCAATAATTCCATCACCAATATGTGCCATACCAACCACAAAGGCCACTAATTCATTTTTGTCGGTAACAATCAGCTTAATAAAACGTGGGTTGATCAGAAAAAGGTAACGATTGGCAAAATTGTCCATCTCCTTTTCAGAAAATGGAATAAAGCCAAATATTTCAGTAAAAGTCAGATTAAGAAGACGCAGAACAGAATAAATATAAGGTCTAACCTTTCTTCGGGAAGTAAATTCGAGAACACGCAACCCAGGATTCATCCTTATAGCACGTTCCTGAATCTTCTTGTAAAATTCAGGAAGCGGATCAGGAATTTTAATCTGGTAAACCACCAGATCAGCTTTTTTTGAATAGGCATTCTTTTCAATCAATTCAGACTGATAGGGAAAATTGCAGTTCGAAGCAATAACGACCGGCTCGTCGAACCCTTCAATAAGAATGCCTTGAGGATCTTTTTCCGAAAAAGCCAGAGGTCCTACAATTTGCTCCATCCCTTTTTCCCTGCCCCAGTTTTCAACCGCGCCGAGTAAAGCTGCTGCAACTTCGTCGTCGTTATAAGTTTCAAAAAACGCAAAGCGAGCATGATTTTCATTGTGCAATTGATTGTATTTCCGATGAATAACCCCCATAATCCTGCCGACTAATTCTTTTTCACGGTAAGCCAGCAACAGAATTGTATCGCATGATTGGAAAGACAAATTTTTCTTCGGATTGAAAAATTCCCATTCATCCATATAAATCGGGGGAACCCAGTTGTGATGATTCTTATGAATAGCAGCCGGTAAATGAATATAAAGCCGGAGCATTTTTTTCGAGTCAACTTCCTTAATCAGAATATTTTTACCTCGCAGGGGACGGACCGTTGAATCATTGACTTCCAATTGTCCGTTTAAATATTCTTTAGCGGAATTTCCGAGGTTATCCATTTACCTTGTATGAAGATTAGTTGCATGATTGAAAACGAACGCGCAAGGTATTTTTTTTTAACAGAACTTGCAAATTACTTAGGCAAGCTTTTTCTCCTTCCATTTTTATTTACTTATCTTTGATTAGTAAATTTATCTGCTTTTAAAAATGGAAACACGATCAATCACTTTATTCTCATTGTTATTGATTTTTTCTTCCTGTTCAAAAAACAAAAAAAATAATTCTGATAATATGAAAACAGACTATGAAATAGCAGTTAATGAAAGTATTCAAATTGAATTAGACTCAAATCCTACTACCGGATTTGCCTGGAAATGGGCAAATAAAGAATCTGTTTCAATTGTCGACTCAACCGGTACTGAATATATCCTCGATGCTCCCGCTTTAACAGGAAGTGGCGGAAAGGAAATATGGAAGTTTATAGGTTTGAAAAGCGGGACAGATACAATTAAATTAGAGTATTGCCGTCCATGGGAACCGGCATCTGCGGTTAATACAATGAACATTACCGTAAAAGTAAGATAGCAATACGTTTATTTTCAACCAATGATTTTGAGATGTTGGTTATCGCTGAAAAATAATAAAACAGGAGGATAAACAATGTCAATTCCTACTACAAGAGCCAAAGAAAAAGCTGGAATAACAATCTATCCTGAAAAATGTAATGGATGCGGATTGTGTGTAACTGTTTGCAAAGATTTCAGTTTGCAGATGGCAGTTGAAAAGGTTGCATTAACCGAAGACCCCTTATTTGGATGCATTGGCTGTGGTCATTGCATGGCTATTTGTCCGACAGGAGCTATTGAAATTCATGGACGTGAGCTATCACCAGACGATCTGTTCAACTTATCAAAAAAAGAAATGGCGGCAGGTTATGATGAATTACTTAACTTACTGAAAAGAAGGCGAAGTATGCGGGAATTTAAGGAAATACCCGTAGAAAAAGAGCTCATCGACAAAATCCTGAATGCGGCCAGTACCTCACCAATGGGAATCCCCCCATCGGATGTTAACATTTTGATTCTGGACTCTCCTGAAAAAGTAAGGAAGTTTTCAAAAGCTTTCTGTGCCTATTTGGAAAGCATTCAATGGCTTGTTTCCAAATGGTTCCTTGCATTGATGCGACCATTCCTTAGTAAAGCGAACAACGATTTGTTCAAAAAGTTTGTCAAACCGATGTTTGATATTTACATCGGGAACATGAAAAAAGGGGTCGACCTTGTAACCTATGACGCACCCGTGGCGATGTATTTCTATGGTTCGCCCTATTGCGATCCTGCCGATCCGCTGATTGCTGCAACCTATGCAATGATAGCCGGAGAATCACTGGGACTGGGAACCTGTATGTTGGGCGGCATTCACCCGATGATTCAAAGCGGAAAGAAAGCTACAGCGTTCCGCGAAAAACAAGGGATTAAATTCGCAAGCCGTGAAGGATTATTCGTGATATTCGGATATCCGAAAGTGAAGTTTTCAAAAGGGATACATCGGACTTTCGCTTTGGTTTATACCCCAAACTGAAAATTATCCCAAATCCAAAACTTCATTCCAAACCTTGCTGTTCACAAGAATACCCTCCTGTAGATTTGCTGCCCTGATCTTCAAAATCTGCTCCCCCGGATACCGGATGTTTGATTTTTCATCCACCGGAACAGATTCTTTATAGTCTGTAATGATTTCGGATATCGTGTTTTGAATGGAAGGAAAGTTGCCAAGTTTGCTGAGATCGAACGCAATAAAAACCTGGGATACGCCCGACTCATCCTTCTTTTTGCTAATCTCGCTTGTTGAAAGACCACCCGATAAAATTGCGGCCAAGATGTCGAGCAGCAAAGTAAGTCCCGACCCCTTCCAGAATCCAATCGGTAACGGACGTTTCGAACCGAGGATTTCGGCTGGATCGCGGGTAAGTTCGTTGGACGTATTGTAACCTCCCGGAAAATCGAGCATCGAATGGTCTAATGCCTTCGTCTCCATTTTACCGTACGAATACTGGCTCATCGCCATATCCAGAACAATCGCTTCGTCGCCATAAGGTACCGCGATAACAAGCGGATTATTCCCAAGTTTATTGTCAGTTGCGCCCCATGCCGGCATCAACCCGATCGTATTGGTCCAGCCAATAAAAACAAATCCTGCTTTTGCAGCTTTCCATCCGTAAGTCCCGCCTCGCATCCAGTGATTGGTATTGCTCAACGCCACACACCCGATTCCCGATTTCTGTGCTAATTCCATTGCACGTTCAGTACATTTAAAGGCATTCAGCGGACCCGGCCCCAGATTGCCATTCCATTGTTCAACTGCTCCTGAAGAATGGACCAGTTCCGGTTCTGCATCAACAGAAACCAAACCACTAATGACATACTTTAAGAACCGTGAAAACCGGTTAACCCCGTGCGACAAAATACCGTCCACGCTATTGGTCGTAAAGAGAGAAGCACAAATCCTTGCTTTATCTTCCCGAAAACCATGCTTCAGCAATATTCGGGTAAATTCAGCTTCCATTTGAACGGCAGGTATTCTGATCGTATTCGAATCTTCCATTTTTACACGTTTGTTTGAGAGAACTTCAAAAATAGATTTTTATCACTATTTTTGTTGGGAAGATAATTGATTATTCTGTCATACCAGATGAAAAAAGCAATTTACCGGACAACGCTTCTTAAAACCTATCGGCGATTATTTAATTGCCTGATGTTCTATAATTAAACGGCTCTCCGCACGTTTTTCTTTTTGTTCCGAAGCTGATTTTTAACAGATCGGATTCAAGTCAATTTCTTTTTTCAACAATTTTAAAACCGGAAAGCCATGTTCGAGAAAATAATCCTGCATGAAGAAACGCCTGAAAGAGCAGCATCAACAGAAGGCAATTTCTATCCATCCAAAAATAATCCCATTGGTCCGGGAATGAACGAACGCATTCAGAAACTCCGCAAACTGAGTGTCGAAGCCTTACCAACGCTATCGATCGAACGTGCGCTTCACGAAACCGCCTTTTACCGCGAGAACTTCGGGAAACTATCAGTTCCGGTGATGCGGGCTGCCAACTTCCTCAATCACTGCCGGAAGAAAGCCATCTATTATGGCGAAGGTGAACTGATTGTCGGCGAGCGCGGACCCAGGCCCAAATGTGTTCCGACCTTTCCGGAGCTGACCTGCCACAGTGTCGAAGATTTAAATGTTCTGAATACACGTGAATTGCAGCGTTATACAATCAGCCAGCAAGACATCGATACCTATGCCCACGAAATAATCCCTTACTGGGAAGGAAAAACCCAGCGCGAACGGATCTTCAGTCATGTTCCACCGGAATGGAAAGCGGCCTACGAGGCGGGGATGTTCACCGAATTTATGGAACAACGGGCACCGGGGCATACCGCGCTCGACGGAAAAATCTATCAGAAAGGTATGCTCGATTACAAGCGCGAAATCGCTGCACATCTTGCTGCGCTTGATTACCTGAACGATCCGGAGGCGACAGATAAAGCCGAAGAGTGGAAAGCAATGGATATCTCGTGCGATGCCGTGATCCTTTTTGCCGAACGCCATGCAGACCTCGCTGAAGAATTTTCAAAAAAAGAACATGATCTTATCCGGAAAGCAGAACTGCTGAAAATTGCAGAAGTTTGCCGTTGGGTTCCGGCCAATGCACCACGCAATCTGTGGGAAGCGATACAGATGTACTGGTTTGTACACCTTGGAACAATTACCGAGTTAAACGGCTGGGATGCAATGAATCCGGGGCACTTCGATCAGCACCTGGCACCTTTTTATTACCACGAAATCGCTGAAGGAACCATTATGCGCGATCAGGCAAAAGAGCTGATTTCGTGCTTCTGGATAAAAGTCAACAACCATCCGGCACCACCTAAAGTTGGCATCACGGCACGCGAAAGCGGAACCTACAACGATTTTACGAACATCAACATCGGTGGTGTAAAAAGCGATGGAAGCGACGGCACAAGTGAGGTTTCGTACATCATGCTCGAAGTAATAGAGGAGTTGCATATTTTACAGCCAGGAAGTTCTGTTCACATCAGCGCCAAAACGCCCGATAAATTTCTGAATGCTGCCACGCGTGTAATCCGACAGGGACATGGTTATCCTTCGGTCTTTAATCCCGATATCTACATTCTCGAATTGCTGCGCCAGGGAAAATCACTCCAGGATGCGCGAGAGGGAGGATGCAGCGGCTGTATTGAAGTGGGGGCTTTTGGAAAGGAAGCCTATTTACTCACAGGGTACCTGAATGTTCCCAAGATTCTGGAAGTAACCCTTAACAACGGGATCAATCCGGTTACTGGTGTCCATGTTGGCCCGGCAACGGGCGATCCGCAAACTTTTACAAGCTACGCAGAACTATATACCGCTTTTTTGAAACAGCTCCATTTCGTGGTTAAATTAAAGATGAAGGTAAGTAATTACATCGACCGGATGTTTGCCAAATATGCCCCCGCGCCTTTCCTTTCGGTCGTGATCGACGACTGTGTGAGCCGCGGCAAAGACTATTACGATGGCGGTCCGCGTTACAACACAAGCTATATTCAGTGCTGCGGACTGGGAACTGTTACCGACAGTCTAACCGCTCTTCAGAAACATGTTTTTGAAGATCATACTTTTGGCATGGACCGCGTGTTGAAAGCTGTTCTGAATAACTTCGAAGGAGAGGAAGTGCTCCGTCAAACAATAATGAATAGGACCCCTTTCTTTGGAAATGACGATGACACTGTAGATTCAATTGCGGTGAAAGTTTACAACGATCTTGTCGAAGCGATCGACGGAAAACCCAATATCAAACCGGGAGGAAAGTATCACCTGAATATGTTGTCGACTACCTGTCACGTTTATTTTGGCAAGGTGATGGGAGCCACTCCCAATGGTCGCCTGGCAGGAAAATCCATTTCGGACGGAACTTCTCCCTCGCATGGTGCCGATACACACGGTCCTTCGGCTGTTGTAAAATCGTTGACCAAATTCGATCATGTGAAATCGGGGGGGACACTGTTGAACCAGCGATTTCTGCCTGGTTTACTTCGAAAAGAGGAAGATATCAAAAAGCTCGGACAACTGATCCGGAGTTATTTCACGCTCGGAGGCCACCATATTCAGTTCAACATCGTCGATACGGCTACTTTGCTTGCAGCACAAGCCTGTCCTTCGGATTATAAAGACCTGATGGTTCGGATGGCCGGTTACAGCGACTATTTCAACGATATGAACGCCGATCTGCAACAGGAAGTGATTGAACGAACTGAAAATAACGCGTTTTAATGCAAACTCCTTTAATTTTCGATATAAAACGCTACGCGATCAACGATGGTCCCGGAATCCGGATCGTGATCTTTCTGAAAGGGTGTAACCTCAACTGCGCATGGTGCCACAATCCCGAAGGCATTTCAGCAGAAGCCGAACGTATGTATGCTCCTTCAAAATGCATCAAATGTGGAACCTGTGTATTGGCTTGTACAAAAAATGCACTGACCCTGACCTCTGAAGGGATTATTACAGACACCGATCTTTGCAGACTATGTGGTAATTGCGCCGAAGTCTGCCCCACCAAAGCCATCGAACTATCGGGAAAACTGCAAACAATCACCGGAATAATGGATGAGATCGAAAAAGAGCG
>Ga0209511_1000707_pt1 | contig 32144 bp, 25 predicted proteins | sample SSSSmetaG_FD_184141 | JGI IMG/M metagenome (GOLD analysis project Ga0209511, IMG submission 184141) | Glacier valley bacterial and archeal communities from Borup Fiord, Nunavut, Canada, to study Microbial Dark Matter (Phase II) - ​SSSS... | ecosystem: Environmental > Aquatic > Freshwater > Ice >... | reverse complement strand
GTATCAGTCAGCATTTGTCGCATACGGGTAAAGATCCGCATGATCTGGATATTGACAGCGATCGCTTTTTTGCTGTTCAAAACACTTGAAAGCATCAAAACACCATGTTCAGTAAAAACCATCGGCGAATATCTTAATCCCATACGATCAGAATTGGAGGTCACAAATTGTGACCTCCAATTCTCAAATTCCTCTTTGGTCAATTCAAACATAAAATCGTCAGGAAAGCGATTCAAATTTCTACGTACTTGCTGTTTCAATACTTTGGTATCCAAACTATACAACTCCGCCAAATCTCTATCCAGCATTACTTTCTGATCTCGAATCAGAAAGATTTTATCCATGATTCGTTCATCAGGTATCAAGACTGAAGTATTTTCTGTAGTCATTGAGTGAATATTTAATGTTAGTCCTTGCCTAAGATGTTGCACAAAACATTACTACCAAGATACAGCATTTCACCAAATTATTTAGTTACGCTGAACATATCTATTTCTGCAGTATTCTCAAAGAGATATCTTCAGAATATGCCGGCGACTCAAGTTTTGCGTTACCACCCGCATGATTCAATGTAATTTTCTTTTCAGATTTTCCGCTTTGCGGATTCATCCACTCCAACGAATAATTGCCTTTGGGAAGATGAAGTTCCAGATGAACCTGTTTGCCGCCCATCAAGTAAACGGCATATTGTTTCCCTGTTTCAGCAAGGATATAGGCTTTGTTTTTTCCCGCCAATCCTCCGGCATAGACCGTTGTGTCGGGTTTCATGGCTACAAAGTTGAATGATTCAATGAATTTTTTCAGGTAACTCAATTGTCTGCGGAAAGCCGGGGTTCCGCCTCCTGGCTGGGCAGCAGGATACTGAAAAGTGCCGTCTTCGTTATCGGTTGTAAACGAATAATCGAGGTTGTTAAACAGTCCTCCTCCGGCTAAGATCAACTCCCACGCCTCTTTACGATAAGTCGAATCTTTTTGTCCGTTAAAGCCTGTTTCATTTTCGCCGATTACTTTGTTCAAATCATAATTGAGGGTAACAGCCTTTGGTGGTGCAGCATAATGAAAGTTGAAAACCGAAACCATTGGGTTTGGCTCCTCTATTTTCTGAAATCCATTGCCAATGTTTTGTGAAATCAGGTGCCGGTTCCTGAACGATTTTTCAGCATCAGTGATTACCTGAGCGATACGGCTCTGCCATTCGAGTGTAATTCCACCAAAATAAGGTTCGTTGCAAATTTCGTAGATCAGGTTCGAAAAACCTTTCAGTTCTTCAACGACTTTACGGACCATCCTTTCCTGAATTGCCAATAGTCCTTTATTTTTATCGAGTGTATAAACATCGGTGCGGGGAATTGCGCCCAATCCGTTGACATTGTTTTTGATATTGAAAGGGCTCAATTCCCATTGCATCTCTTCGTAAAACGGACAGAACAACGCCAGTTCCACGATGACACCCCGTTTTTGGGCTTCAGCAACGAAGTCTTTCAGTCGGACAAAATAGGCATCATCCCACCGGTTAAGGTCAAACTTTAATCCCTCCTCAACCCGGGCCCAGGGACACAGGAATTTCTGCGCATCCGGGGCCATTGTATTTTCGGAAATATTGAAAGCACCGGCAGGTTCAAAATAAGCACCGGTCATCGTCCGTGTCAGGTTCAGCCCATCTTTCTGAAGGGTTTCGAGGTAAATCCGGTAATCGAAGTCAGGGTTCATAACTGCTCCGTAATGTTCGCCCGAGGTAATCAGTATAGTTTGTTTTCCCTTGTAACTAAAGTAATGCGGATTTTCGGGATGAAGAGTGATTGGTTTTACCTGCGCAAAAGCACTGTTCAGACTCAGTCCAGCCAAACAAAGTAAAAGAAGGATGCACCTGTTTTTCATCGTATCGATTTGTAATTTACTTAACGACAAACGTATTGAATGAATCAGCCTTCAGCAGTGGGCTTATCGCTATCGCACCAATTTTCAGGTTGATTTTTTTAGCTGCCTTTTCATCATTCCTTACAACCACCACAATGCTCTTATCCGGATTGACAAATGCGAGGATGTTCGCATTCGCACCCTTGATGTCCAACAGCCTCGCTCCGGGCAATACAAAATGGCTCACATGTTTCAGCAGGTAATATTCGAAGTTATAAGTGTAGGTTTTCTTCAGTAAGTCAACGCTTATGAGCGAATTCTGGCGCCAGCCCCATCGGCTGAAACCATCTTTGTCGAGCGATAAGTTCCAGTACATGTAAGCATTCGCACCATTGTCGAGGTAATGTTTCATCAGCGTCCACGCATAACTGCAATATTTCCAGTCGTTTTTACCATCACCACACTCCTGCTCCGACTGGTACAAACGCATGTTCGGATATTTCTGATGGGCATCGGCTATCGCCTTTTTCCCGGCCCACTGAAAACCAATCCCTTTAATGTATTTGCCAGCCAACGGATCGTTAATTATCGTATCCACAAGGGCAATGTTCGGACGCTCCATGGTTCCGAACATGATTTCCACTTTCTCCTTTTCCATGGCAGGACCTAAATAGGAACCAATAAATTTAGCTAAACCTGCAGAAGTCCAGGTACAGGATGGGAATATCTGGCAGGAATTAAATTCATTCTGAGGCATTACCGCAGCAATGTTGATGCCATGATCGCGGTATGCTTTTATAAATTTCGAGAAGTAAAGTGCGTAAGCCTTGAAATATTCGTCCTTTTGAATAAACTGGTTAGCACCTTCCTTGCCTTGTTTGGTTTTGTCAAGACCGTTTTGGAATTTTTTATCCATTGCTGCGTTTGTGATGGCGCAGGCGTAATGCTTGTTCCATTTTAGCCACGAAGGGGGGCTCCAGGGAGACGCCCAGATTTTCAATGCCGGATTGTATTGTTTGGCATTTTTGATGAACGGGACAAGTGTTTGAAGATCATTTGCAATGCTAAAATTCTTCATCTCAAAATCGCCTTCCTTTTCGTTATACGAATACCAGTCGCGGGCAAAATCGTTGGCACCAACGGGCATTCGGCAAATTGTGAAATTCCCACCAATACCTGGGGCAAATAATTCTTTCAGAATTGATTCGCGGTCTGATTTACCCAACGAATTTAGAGAGGTCCATCCCAGTTCGTTAAAACAAGCGCCAAATCCTTCGATGGTTTGCAAGGGCTTGTCTGACAGAATTTCTACGTCAGGTTTACTCAAAACAACTCCGGCTGTTAACCCTTTTTGAGCCTCCCATTGAGATGATTCAGTTGTTGAAACCCATTCTACCTTGTTTTGTGCAGACGCTGAAAAAGCCATTACACCAATTGTCAGGGACAAAAGTAATATTCTCATGCCTACTATTTTTTAATAACTGTCTTTGGTTGAATGACCGGAGCCTTTTTAACAGCCGGTTTCTTATGAGTAACAGTCTTTTTATGCGTAACCGTCTTTTTTACAGTAGTTTTCGGTTTATTTATATTAAAAGCCTTGTCAATTGCCATCTCGGTAAGTGGTTCCATTACATTGTATCCGGCTTCATTTGGATGAACGCCATCTTTTGAATATTCCGCCTTCAACCCTTTTCGTTCGTCAACCATCGCTGAAAAGAAGTCAAGGTAAATGATGTCACTTTTTGCTGCGTAACTCTTTATCAGCTTATTTAGGGCGATGATTTTCTCTGCCGGTTCAAGTCCGGGTTTCCATGGGTAATCGTAAACAGGAAGTACAGAACAAAGAATGACTTTAATATCATTTGCTTTTGCCAGTTGAGCCATCGAAATGATATTGTCTTCGATCATTTCGAGTGTTGACGGGCCCGAATTTCCTGCAATATCATTTGTACCGGCTAAAATGACGACTACTTTTGGTTTAAGTTTGATCACATCGGCCCTGAACCGAACCAGCATTTGCGGCGTGGTTTGCCCGCTTATCCCCCGATTAATATAAAATTTACCGGCGAAAAATTCAGGATGAAGGTTTACCCAGCCTTCTGTAATTGAATTCCCCATAAAAACGACCCGCTTTTCACCTGGCGTAGGAAGTACCTGGTTTGCATTTTCATTTTTGAAACGGTTTAAATTTGCCCAGTCCTGCGCTATCGAAAACTGTGCTGTAAACATTAATAATAAAAGCATTACGAATGTTAATTTCGATTTTTTCATTGTTTTGATGCTAAATTGTTTTAATAATTCATGTGAAAATACTTTTTAACCTGATATCATCCTAAAAAAACTACAATAATTAACCCTTTGGCTTTTCATCATACCGTTTTCCCGTTTTTAATCTTATAAAAAAGAGGAGGTTACAACCGATTGTAAATCCCCCTCTTAGTTTTTCCCGCAATTTTAACTGAAACTATTCCATAAACGAACTTTTGATGTTCTATTCCGTATAGGTGTAAACGGTAACTACTGTGTTTGAATTACCAATGTCGATCCCCACAAAAGCCGTACTGTCTCTTAATTCTACATTATTGGTTGCCTGTGCCACTGCCATCGAATTCAGGCAATATCCTTCACTTGCACACAGATACGGTTCGGGTAAAACGATAACATCGAGAATGTCCTGAAATTCTTCCTTAAACGAATTTACAAGTTCAGGATACATGGCCCCACCGCCAACAAGATAGATTTTCTGCGTCCTAACGAAGTCTTCGTCAGAGAACTTCTTCCGCATGGCAGGAGAAATAACTTCTGCATAATAACTTAACAAAGCACGCTTCCGCATATCAGTGACATCCACTTTCCGGCGGTTAATTACAAAAGATCCTCTTTGAAAAGCGCGTTCTATTTGCTGATCGGTAAGCAGGTTCAAAAAATATTGCTTTTGAATCTCGTTTTCGAGGATATTAACAGCATAGTTAACCCCTTTTTCGCTGTGAGCAGTGCGCTGGACAATACCGGCTGGTGTAGAAAGGGCAAGCTCGAAGGTCCCGAATCCAAGACTTCCGATAAAAAAGTTATTCTTTTCCGAAGTTTGTCCTTCGCGAATGGCTTTTATACAACCATCAATTTCTGTTATTACATCAACTTTATCAATATTTACACTTAGGTTCTCAACGCCAGGACCGCCAAACGTTCTCGTGTCGAAACTAACCAGGTGTTTACCCAAATAGAAATCGACAGCTCCTTTTTTGTAAATAGGATACGACATAAAAGGAAATCCGATAGTAACAACCAGTTTAGTGAATTTTCCCTGTGTGGCGATAATCAGGCTGGTTAAAGCAAGAAGCTGATAGTCGAGGTCATGGGCTGAACTATTCAGAAACTTGTGCGGAGAGACGCCTTCACTAAGTGCCAGGTTCCCGATTATATAGTCTCGCTGGTTAAATTTGACGATTTTCATCCCTTCGATAAAATTCTCCGCCACCTTAGCGAAATCAACGGAGGTTTCTTCGTAAACACTTGGAAAAACGTAAGATCGCTTCATAAATAATGTTTTGATAGTTAATTACTGATAATTTTTAGTTCAACTTGATATTATAAAGAATTCGGTTTAATTTGATCATTCTCTTTTCCCTCGGAATCTCCACCCGAAAATTTTATTCGGTGCAAGAGTTTCTCTACTTCTTTAAATTTGAAAACATTGTGATTATTACTCTTGTTGTCGATTTGAGGCTGAAGCATTGCAGCTTCTTTATTAAGTTTTTCGATTTCACTATTCAGAAAATTGTTATAATCTCCAACCGGATGATTCATTAGTGACTCAAAAAGAGCTGATTTGACAATGTTATCAGAGGAAAGCTCTTCTGCACTACTTTGAGGGTTATTAAAAGTAGGATTCATGTCTAAATCAGGTAAATGATGTTCGTAAATATGCTCCCGTTGATGGGATAATTTTTTGATTTTTGCTGCATGTGATGCTTGATTCTCTTTATTTGTAGGTGTTTCACCTGCTTTTTTCTCTAAATCAACCGTTTTCTGGCCTGTCTTCACAACCTTTTCGTCAATTATGGATTCTAAATCTGCGTACAATGGAACTGTTATCTGGCTTAAATGCGGCATGTTTATCTTTTCTGCCAGGCTAATCTGCGCCTCATCGATCGGTTCTAACTTATCGTAACTTCTTACATGAGCTGTGATAACGGCTCCCTCAATTACATTAATCACTTTGGTATATAAACTACCGAAAACAGAGGAGCCAGGATGAAGAATTGTAATGCCAGATACAATAATATTTCCTTCAATTCGACCATAAGTAACAAGATTATTGGCTCTTATAAATCCCTTGACAAATCCGTCCTTCCCTATAAAAATATTTTTATCCGATTCAACCTTTCCAAATATTTTGCCATCAATACGCAAATCTGTGGTAATAACAAGATCTCCAGTAATCTTTGAAAATGCATTGATTAGCGTAGGGATCTTTAAATTGCCACCCTCAGGTAGAATAATATGTTGAGAATGTTTTAGCATTTTGACAATTCTTATCTAATGCTATTAATGATATAAGCGAAGATAACATATTTTACTAATATTTGGTTGAAAATTTAGCAATAATTTCGATAATATTGAATTTTAAAATTGAGATTGAAAATGATCACTATAAATTTGTGCACATCAAAAAGAAGTAGGACTTTTGAAGATAAAATTTAAAGCAACAGCTATCATTTAATATTTGAATATGAATCGTAGAAATTTTGTGAACAAATCAGTACTTGGTGCAGGCGCGGTGGCGATGGCACCCAGCTTTCTTTCTGCCTCAACGCCTCAAAAGGAATCACTTCGTCCACCGGTTACGAAACGGCTGTTCGTGAGTAAAGCTGTCGAAGAAGAAATCTTAAGAATAAAAAAGGATATTACTGATCCTGAGATTTCATGGCTGTTCGAAAACTGCTATCCCAATACTCTTGATACGACTGTTCATTTCTCTGAACCGAATGGAGTGCCTGATTCATTTATCATTACCGGCGACATCAACGCCATGTGGATGCGAGATTCTACCGCCCAGGTTTGGCCATATCTTCACCTGGTAGCCAAGGATGAGCAGCTAAAAAAACTATTTATAGGATTGATCAACCGCCAAACGAAATGCATTTTAATTGATCCATACGCAAACGCCTTTAATTTTGGTCCTACTGGAAGCGAATGGAAAACTGATTTAACCGATATGAAACCCGAGTTGCACGAACGCAAATGGGAAATCGATTCCTTGTGTTACCCGGTTCGCCTGAGTTATCATTATTGGAAACTGACAGGAGATAAAACGCCTTTTAACGAACAATGGTTAAAGGCTGCAAAAACGATTTTAAAAACATTCGAAGAGCAGCAGCGCATGATAAGCAAAGGACCTTATCATTTCATGCGGGTGACGAGCAAACAAACTGATACGGTTATTGGAGATGGTTTTGGGAATCCAGTTAAGCCCAATGGTTTGATCTGCTCAACCTTCCGTCCTTCAGATGATTCCACCACCTTTTTATACCTGATTCCTTCCAATTTCTTCGCACTGACATCCTTGCGCCAAATGGCGGAACTTGTTACCAGTGTTTTTAATGACAACACGTTTGCCGCTAAATGCAATAAACTGGCGGATACGGTAGAGAAAAGTCTGAAACAAAATGCAGTAGCCAATCATCTGAATTACGGTGAAGTATTCGCTTTCGAGATTGATGGGTTCGGAAACCGTCTTTATATGGATGATTCCAATATTCCAAGTCTGCTGGCAATTCCCTATCTCGGTGGTGTAAAACCCGATGATAAGGTCTATCAGAATACGCGGAAATTTGTTTTAAGCAAAGACAATCCCTGGTTCTTTGAAGGCAAAGTAGCATCTGGAATTGGCGGACCGCATTGCGGAGCAGAAATGATCTGGCCAATGAGCATAATCATGAGGGCTATGACTTCCGACGATGACAAAGAGATTACACAATGTCTTCACTGGATAAAAAATACGCACGCTGGCAAAGGATTTATGCATGAATCATTTCACCAGGATAATGCTGATAAATTTACACGTTCATGGTTTGCATGGGCCAATACCCTCTTTGGTGAATTGATTTATAAAATTCATAAGGAACGGAAACATCTGTTAAATCAAATATTGTAATACATTGCTATTATGAAGCGTTTCGAAAGCATAATTGGTGTCGACCTGGGTGGCACCAATATCCGTGCAGGAAAAGTAGTTGAAGAGAAAATTATTCAACTTGCCAAAGAACCAACACCCGGTACAGGTTCCCAATCTGAAGTGCTTGAAAAACTATTTGCGGTGATTGACAATTGCTTTGATGAAAACACAAAAAGCATTGGAATTGGTGTCCCTTCAGTTGTCGATGTCGAAAAAGGGATCGTTTATGATGTTGTAAATATTCCGTCATGGAAAGTCGTTCCATTGAAAGATCTATTGGAAAGCCGCTATAAAGTACCGGTTTATGTGAACAACGACGCCAATTGTTTTGCTTTGGGCGAAAAATACTATGGAAAAGCAAAGGATTGCAAGAGTCTTGTTGGCCTGACAATCGGTACAGGAATGGGAAGCGGTCTTATTTTTAACGGTAAATTATACGAAGGCAAAAACTGTTGTGCCGGTGAGTTTGGAAACATTCCTTATTTGAACAGTAATTTCGAACGCTATTGCAGCGGACAATTCTTTTCCGAAGAGAAATCTATATCAGCTATTGACGCTTTCAATCAAGCGGTTTTGGGCGATGGGGCAGCAATTCAACTATTTTCCGAATATGGCTACCATATGGGGCAGGCCATCAAATCAATACTATATGCTTACGATCCCGAAATAATCATCCTGGGAGGATCGTTGACAAAAGCGTATGATTTTTTCAAACCTGCGATGTTCGAGGCAATTCAGAATTTTGATTACCGCAATGTATTGACCAATCTTAAAATTGAAATATCGGAGCTTGAAAACTCTGCCATCTATGGTGCTGCAGCGCTTTATCTGAACAGCGACCAACATTAAGCGGCTTTGAAAATATTAATACTTATTCTGCAAGAAGATCCTTTATAATAAATCAGCTAATCTTTTTTTAATGTCGTTTGGATCTATTGGTTTTAAAAGGAAAAAATACAACCATGTTTATAATATCTTATTGATAACCGAAAATATTTGGAAATTGAGACAAAAGCGGCATATTAGATCAGTATCGAAACTGCCCGATATCACGTCTACTGAAAAACTATTATAAATTTGGTGTCGAACATTTACCAGCACGAGCGCTGTAAAATGATTGAAGCAAATCGCTAATTATTATAGACCAACCATGAATAAAAGCTTAAGGAATACAGTGTTTACTGGGATGTTTCTGTCATTTACGATACTATTCTACACCCCTTGCCAAAGTCAGCAAAAAAGTCCCCAGCCGGGCTGGCCAACTATTACAAATGAAACAAAACCCTGGAGCCGTTGGTGGTGGATGGGCAGCAGTGTTAATCCAACCGACCTCAAGGCAGCCATGCAAGCCTATTCCAAAGCAGGTTTGGGTGGGTTGGAGATCACCCCAATCTATGGCGTTCATGGATACGAAGATAAATTCGTCAAATTCCTTTCACCGACCTGGGTAGAAAATTTTAAATATACGCTTCAGGAAGGAAAACGTCTCGATTTGGGTATCGACCTGGCAATGGCATCAGGCTGGCCTTTCGGAGGGTTATGGGTAACACCCGAAGATGCATGCAAGTATATGTCTGTGCAATCGAATGCACTAAAAGGCGGAGAACAATTTCAGGAGAAAATTACGATGATTCAGAAGCCGATGCTTCGGACAATTAGTCGACCTAAACTGGAAATTTCGCAGTTGAAATACCCGGTTAGCGCCAATGCCGACAGCCTGCAAAACTGGGCAATCGAACAGCTACGGTATCCGATACCAATGCCGCTTCAAACGTTAATGGCATATTCCGATAATAAGGAAATCGTCAATCTGACAGCGAAAGTTGATACTGAAGGAAAGCTCAACTGGACAGCACCGGTAGGTAACTGGAAACTGTATGCGGTATTCGAAGGATGGCACGGCAAGATGGTTGAACGTGCAGGTCCAGGTGGCGAAGGTGATGTAATCGATCATTTTTCTTCCACAGCAATTGACAATTACCTTGGACATTTTACTTCATCTTTTAAAAATCAGGATATAAGCGGATTGCGTGCCTGGTTCAACGACTCCTATGAAGTGGATGACGCACGTGGTGAGGCTGATTTTACACCGCTGATGTTTGATGAATTTCAGAAACGACGTGGCTATGACCTTCGGAATTACCTTCCGGCACTGATCGGAGAAGATTCAGAAGAGAATAACAGCCGGGTTTTGTGCGATTATCGCGAAACAATTTCCGATCTGATCCTTGAAAAATATACACAACGCTGGCACGACTGGGCTGCAAAAGGCGGTAAAATTATTCGCAACCAGGCACACGGCGCACCAGCCAATATCCTCGATTTATATGGAGTTGCCGATATTCCTGAAACAGAAGGGGAAGACATTGTAAAGATCAAAACAGCCTCATCATCCGCACATGTAACCGGTAAAAAACTGGCCTCATCCGAATCGGCAACCTGGCTGAAGGATCATTTCGAAGCATCGCTGGCGGATGTCAAACTTGCAATCGACAGGTACCTGCTCGCTGGCATTAACCATGTCTTTTACCATGGTACTACTTTTTCGCCGCAAGACGCACCCTGGCCGGGATGGATGTTTTATGCTGCTGTTCATTTCGGTCCGACCAATACTTTCTGGAACGATTTCGGGACACTTAACACCTATATTACACGGTCGCAATCGTTTTTACAGAGTGGCAAACCCGACAACGATATCTTGTTGTATTATCCTATTTCAGACGAATATGCGGTTCGTGGCAAATCGCTTTTATTGCATTTCGATGGTGCGGCCAAAGGCTCCTCGGTACGCGCAGCCGCCGAAAACCTGTTCGAAAAGGGTTATGCATTCGACTATATTTCCGATCGCCAAATCCTCAAACTGGAAAGCAAACAGGGGCAAATTCTTACAGGGGGAATCAATTACCAAACCATTTTGCTACCACCCGTGAAACTGATCCCGGTTGAAACATTTGAAAAAATCATCGCGCTGGCAAAAGGCGGTGCAACAATATTGATGGAACAATTGCCTGAAGATGTTCCCGGAATGGGCCAACTAGCCGAACGAAAATCTAAATTTCAGGAATTGAAAACCTCGCTGAAATTTGTGACTTCCGATGGCATCCAAAAAGCTAAAATTGGAAAAGGGGAAATCCTAGTTGGTCATCTGTCAAGATTGCTTGTGCAGGCAAAAATCCGTCGCGAAGCAATGTTTGACAAGGGATTGCAATGTATCCGGAGAATCGGTGGTAACACGACTACCTATTTTATAGCCAACCGCGGAACAGCGGTTGTTGATGGTTTGGTTCCGATCAAAACCAGAATTGGCTCAGCCGTTTTGTATAATCCGATGAATGCTCAATTTGGAAAAGCCATCACCAAAACTTCTGTCTCAGGTGATGAAGTTTATCTCCAATTGAATCCTGGAGAAAGCTGCCTGGTTCAGGTTTTCGCTGGAAAAGTTGTTGCGCCTGAATATGTGTACATGAAATCATCAGGAGAAAAAATAAGTTTAGATGACAATTGGACACTGACATTTGTAAGTGGTGGTCCGGAACTTCCTCAACCTGTAACGCTTTCGAAATTAGGTTCCTGGACTGAGGTTGAAGGAAACAGCTATAAGGCCTTTTCCGGAGCAGCTGTGTATAAAACCACATTTGCAAAACCTGCAGGAGGTTCTGCATATTATCGTCTCATCCTGGGCAAGGTTGCCCACAGTGCCCGAATCATTCTGAATGGCAGGGAATTGGCGACTTTGATTAGTCCGCCATTTTCAATTGATATTCCTGCATCAGAAATGAAAAACGAAAATACCCTCGAAGTTTTTGTGACCAACCTGATGGGCAACCGCATGGCTGAGATGGAACGCAAAGGCCAACCTTATAAGATCTTCTACAATGTCAATTTTCCGGCGTACAAGGCAACCAATCGTGGTGCTGACGGATTGTTTACCACATCAGGCTGGCAACCACAGGAATCTGGATTGTTCGGACCGGTAACGCTACAAGAAATAAAGCAAATTTCGTCGACAGAAAAATAGAAGTAATCTCGTTTTCCCTGAAGGGGAAAAATATCAATAACCACGGGTGCCGCTTCGCTTTACCCGTGGTAAAAAGAGCCAATAAAACCCAGGCGCATCTGCTGCGGATATTTGGAATTAGAAACTCATATGCGCCGCGATCAGATAAAGTTTTTAAATGCTTCATTTATAACAATTAATTTTGGCCATAACACCCATTATGAAAATCAACAAACTGATTCATACACTCCTTTTCGTATTGATTTCAGGATTCATCGCCCTGGCTTCACCCACAAAAAAAGAAGTTCAATACCTTTCAGGAACCGATAATATCCACACCAAAACATGGGACTTTTTCTGCACTTCAGGAAGAAACAGCGGCATGTGGACGAAGATTGAAGTTCCATCGCAGTGGGAACAGCAAGGTTTCGGCGAATACGATTATGGCCGGGACTACCGGACCTATGGCAAGAAATTCAAATTTGCGGATGAAAAAGGGTTGTACAAATATTCGTTTCAGGTACCTGCCGAATGGAAAAGCCGAAAAATATTCATCGTTTTTGAAGGTTCGATGACAGATACCGAATTGAAAATCAATGGCAAATCGGCAGGCGAAATTTATCAGGGCGCTTTCTATCAGTTCCGTTATGATATTACCGATAAACTGAAGTTCGGCCAAACCAATCTGCTCGAAGCAACTGTCAGCAAAATGTCGGCTGACAAATCGGTGAACAGTGCCGAACGTTTTGCCGATTACTGGGTATTTGGCGGGATTTTCCGTCCGGTTTACCTTGAGGCATTTCCGGAAGAATACATCGAACGGGTGGCCATTGATGCCAAAGCCGACGGCTCATTCGCAATGGATGTTTTCCCGAAGAACCTGAAAGGAGAACGAACGTTAACTGCAGAACTCATTGATGTCAAAAATACGATTGTCGCAACCTGCACATCTGTCGTAAATTCAAAAGATTCACTCGTTACGCTAAGTTGCAAAGTTGCCAATCCTAACTGCTGGACAGCCGAAACACCAAATCAATATTCAGTCCGGATTTCTTTGAAAGAAGGAAAAAATGAGTTATACAGCACTGCCCAAAAATTTGGATTTAGAACCATCGAAATTCGCCAGGGCGACGGCATTTACCTGAACGGTACCAAAATCAAGATGAAAGGGATCAACAGGCATGCCTTCTGGCCAGAAACAGGTCGAAGCCTGAACAACCAGATCAACCTCGACGACGTAAAGTTGATCAAAGCAATGAATATGAATGCAGTGCGCTGCTCACATTATCCGCCGGACCAGGTTTTTCTCGATTATTGCGACTCGCTTGGTTTGTATGTGCTTGATGAACTGGCCGGCTGGCAAAACGCTTATGCTACCAAACCCGGCGAAAAACTCGTTAAAGAAATGGTGATCCGCGACCTGAATCATCCTTCAATCATCTTCTGGGCTAATGGCAACGAAGGTGGTACCAACAAGGAACTCGATGATGATTTTACCCTTTACGATAAGTCGGCACGACCTGTCATTCACCCACATCACAAGCCGGGTAACGATTTCAACGGCATTGACTGTAACCACTACGAAACTTATTACAGCTCAAAAAAGATATTTGCGGAGGACAAAATCTACATGCCCACCGAGTTTTTGCATTCACAGGATGACGGCGGCGGTGCTGCCGGCCTGGCCGATTTCTGGGAACTTTTCTGGAACACACCTAATGCGGGCGGTGGTTTTTTATGGGCATTGCTAGACGAAGGAATTGTGCGCACAGACCTTAACGGCTTTATCGATGCCAATCGTGTGAATGCACCTGATGGTGTTGTCGGACCTCACCGCGAAAAGGAAGGCAGTTATTATGCAATCCGCGAAATCTACTGTCCGGTAAAAATCATATTGGAAAAACTACCTAAACTATTTGACGGGAATATTCCGGTTGAAAACCGCTATCATTTTACGAATCTGAAAGATTGCCAATTCGAATGGCAATTGGTCAATTTCAATCAGTTGCTTCAGCGCCAGGCTGGCCATCAGGTCATGAAAAGCAGCAAAGTTACAAGTCCGGATGTGCACCCTGTTGAAAATGGAAATCTAAAATTGGAACTTCCAACCGATTACAAAAAATATGATGCACTCTACCTGAAAGCTTTTGACCGCTCAGGAGATGAAATTTACTGTTGGAGCTGGAAAACCTCTGATAACCAGAAATCAGTTGATCAGATCGTGAAGATGGATGTAAGTGATCAGGAGAAACAGCAGCGCGAAAAACTAAAGGCTGCCGGTGTTCAGGAAGATAACATTCTTCCAATTTCACAGCAATCTGCTGATCTTTCAAAGGAAAAAGGAGTTGCTGAATTGACAGAAAACGATAGTCTTTATACCTTGAAAGCATCGGGTATTGCAATCACTTTCAGTAAAAAAGATGGTAAAATCAGGAAAATCACCAATGATTTAGGATTACCCATTCCTTTCAACAACGGACCCGTTTTGGTCAGCGGGAATACGCAGCTTGAAAGCATTAAACCAGTAAAAGGCGATAAAAGTTATTCACTTGAGATGACCTATTCAGGTGATCTGAAGAAGATTACATGGACGATGTTCAGCACTGGCTGGCTGGCAATGGATTACGAATATATGATAGCGGGTGAACAAATGTTCACAGGCATCAGCTTCGATTTTCCGGAGTCGGATGTGATTAGTGCCAAATGGTTGGGCAAAGGTCCGGCCAACGTTTGGAAAAACAGGATGCATGGCGGCACACTTGATGTCTTCCAACGGATGTACAATAATAAACTGCCGGGTGATAATTCCTGGGGATTGCCTCAATTTAAAGGATACTATCCCGAAATATCGTGGATGGAATTCAATACGGTTGACGGAAAGTTCACAGTCGTGGCTAAGGAAGATGACCTTTTTGTCCGCCTGTTTAATTTCTACGGAATATCAGGTCCGAAAAACTATCCGGTTTTACCCACAGGTGATATTTCGTTTCTCGATGCCATTCCACCGGTCGGGACCAAACTGGCGATGGGCATCAGTAACGACACCTGGAATTTGGGTCCTGCCGGGGAACTGAACAAGATGGAAAAACCAGTCAAACGGACATTGTATTTCTATTTTGGATTATTGACAGATTAATTAAAGAACAAGACCTTCAAGGTTTTAAAAACCTTGAAGGTCTGAATATAAAGCAGATATGTCAACACGACGAACGTTTATCAGACAAAGCATTTTAACCGGAGGGATATTGATATCCTCCCGACTGATTGGGTTGGCCGCTGCCCGGCAAGATAATTACGATGCGAAAGATATTTCCAATTTTGCCAGACGGTTAAAACCGCTTGGACGGATATTGGAACTGGAAGGTTATTACGTTTGGGGAACCAGCCCGATTGTGGCAGCCGACGGAAAGATCCACGTTTTCTTTTCACGATGGGATGCTAAAAAAGGGATGGGCGGATGGATCAACAGTTCGGAGATTGCTCACGCGGTAGCCGAAAAACCGGAAGGTCCCTATACCGATATTGAAACAATACTTGTTCCGCGTGGTGAAGGTTTTTTCGACGGAACAATCTGCCATAACCCTCATATTCAATTCACAGATGGAAAATATTGCCTGTTTTACATCGGAAATTCCAATAAAAAGACAAATACAAAACGCATTGGATTGGCAACAGCTGATTCACTGAACGGGCCATGGAAACGTCCGGATAAACCATTGCTCGAAGCGGGTGTATCGGGCTCCTGGGATGATCATTGCACCTCAAATCCCGCTTTTTTAAAACATCCGAATGGACAATACTGGCTGTATTACAAGTCGTGGAATTCCGAAGAATATGAGCATCCGGTCAATCCGGCCATTCGCGGCAACCGCAAATATGGACTGGCTATTGCCGATCAATTGGAAGGACCTTATATCAAATACTCCAGGAATCCGATCATCGACTATTCAAAACTGGGAAATAACCGGCAACTCGAAGATGGTAATGTGTTTATCGAAAATGACCGCTTTTATATGATTGCCAGGGATATGGGACGGTTCGACCACGAGGTGGGCATCATCCTGGAATCGGCGGACGGGATTCGCTGGTCGGAACCGAAGATCAGTTATTTCGGTTATAATCATTATCTTAATCAAGTTCCCGCTCCTACCCATCTTAAAAAATACGGCCGTTTCGAACGACCTCAAATTCTGATGCAAAACGGAAAGCCAACCCACCTGTTTGTAGCCTCCCAGGGGGGAAAATACATGACCTCAACGGCCTTCGTATTTGAAGTAAAACCATTAAAACTTTAAAATGAACCGAATCAATATCTTAATCATCCTGTTTGGATTGATTTTTCAGATGAATACAAATGCAAAACAAAAGCCAACCGTATTTATTATCGGCGACTCCACGGTAAAAAACGGTCAGGGAAATGGCGCCGGAGGGCTCTGGGGTTGGGGTGACCCGATTTCCCAATATTTTGATACGACCAGAATAAGTATTAAAAACCATGCACTTGGAGGGACCAGCAGCCGGACTTTTCAAACCAAAGGATTATGGAAATCGGTTCTCGATCAGATTAAAAAAGGAGATTTTGTGCTCATGCAGTTTGGCCATAACGACGGCAGTGCGATCAACGACGACAGTCGCGCCCGAGGAACAATCAAAGGTGTTGGGGAGGAAACCGAAGAGATCGATAACATCCTGACCAAAGAAAACGAAATTGTTCACAGTTATGGCTGGTATCTCCGGAAAATGGTCCGCGAAACGAAAGCGAAAGGTGCAACTCCGGTTATCATTACCCCAATTCCCCGCAACGACTGGGAAAATGGGAAGATCAAAAGAACTCCTTCGAGTTATCCGGAATGGGCGATTGAAGTTGCAAAACAGGAGAAGATCCCCGCTATCGATCTGAATAAAAGCATGTCCGAAAAGCTTGATATCCTTGGTGAAAATCAGGTGACCGGCACTTATTATTACAGTCGCGATCACACGCATACTTCAGCCAATGGCGCAAAAATGAGCGCTTCGCTTGTGATTGACGGAATCAAATCTAACCCGGATTGCAAACTAAACCGGTATCTTCTGAAAGACCCTAAAATTGTATTCCCTAAAAAAAAACGTGTGTTTATTATAGGAGACTCAACAGTTGCAAACGGAAATGATACCATCGTTGGTTGGGGCCATGAACTGCCTGCATTTTTCGATTCAAGCCGTATTGTCCTCTTCAACAAAGCACGCGGAGGCCGCAGCAGCCGCACTTTTATGACCGAAGGTCTTTGGAATGAAATTCTTCCGCAGTTTCAGAAAGGGGATTTTGTATTGATGCAATTCGGTCACAACGATGGAGCTAAACCCGATGCCGAAAAATTCCGGGGATCACTTCGTGGAACCGGTGACGAGACTCAGGAAGTAACCAAACCTGACGGAAGCAAGGAAACGGTTCACACCTATGGATGGTATATGAAAAAATACATTCAGGAAGCCAAGGCTAAAGGTGCCATTCCGATTGTATTCTCGCAAATACCGCGCAATGAATGGCCTGAAGGAAAAGTCGAACGTGTTTCAGAATCATTTGGGAAATGGTCCAAAGAAGCAGCGGAACAATCCGGCGCCTTTTTTATCGACCTGAATGAACTCGTAGCCAAACAATATGAAGAATTGGGAGCTTTGAAAGTCAAAACATTTTTCCCCGGTGATCATACGCATACAAATAAGGCAGGGGCAAAACTAAATGCTGAAACGATCATTAAAGGTATTCAGAAATTGAAAGATTGTGAATTAAAAGCATATCTAAAAGAATAGGCCATGAATTCTAATAACTTATAAATGAGATTTCTCACTGTATTACTTCTGATTATTTCAGGATTTAGCGTTCAGGCACAGCGCCAGATGGAATACCTGACCCGCGGACTGGTTGCCGTTCAGGCGGGTCGCGACAGTGTGTTTGTGAGCTGGAGACTGCTCCATTCTGATGAGGAGAACATCACTTTCAATCTGTATCGACAAGCGGAAAATGCGAAACCGGTAAAATTGAATGCAAAACCGATAAAAGAGGCTACTTCGATGATGGATTTTTCGCCGCTTCCAAACGGCCGGTACACCTATCTGGTAAAACCTGTTAGGGGCGGTGAAGAGGGAACTTTTTTGCTGGATAAAAAAGAAGATGGAAAACCCTGGCTAACCATTCCACTGCAAACTCCTGAAAAATATTCACCGGGCGACATAGAACCCGGCGATCTCGACGGTGATGGTAACTATGAACTGGTGGTACACATGACAGGTGTCGGGCGGGATAACAGTCAACGCGGAATAACAGATCCACCTATTTTTCAGGCATATAAGATGGATGGAACTCTTTTGTGGACCATCAATCTGGGTAAAAATATTCGTGAAGGGGCACACTACACCCAGTTTTTGGTGTACGATTTAAATGGTGACGGACGCGCCGAAGTGGTGATGAAAACCGCCGATGGCACGACTGACGGCCTCGGGAAAGTGATTGGTGATGCAACGGCAGATCATCGCAATACTGAAGGACATATTGTGCGTGGACCTGAATTTCTGACGGTGTTCGACGGATTAACAGGAGCAGCCCTGACAACTGTCAATTACTGGCCATCAAGGCATCCTTCGAAGGAAAATCCAACTCCGGAAGAGATGAAAGAAATTTGGGGCGACGCCAACGCGAATCGATCCGAACGTTACCTGGCCTGTGTGGCGTATCTGGATGGTATACATCCCTCCATCGTGATGTGCCGGGGCTACTACACAAGGACGACACTTGCTGCCTACGACTTTCGAGATGGAAAACTGATGCCCCGTTGGCAGTTCGACAGTGACGATAACACACCAGGAAACCGCGACTATCGAGGACAGGGAAATCACAGCGTGAGCGCAGGTGATATGGATGGTGATGGTTGTGACGAAATCATTTATGGCGCAGCTGTTATCGACAACAACGGCAAAGGGCTTTATTCAACCGGACTCGGACATGCCGATGCGATGCATTTTTCTGATTTGGATCCTTCACATCCCGGATTGGAAGTGTTTAATATTCAGGAGCGTTTTGGCGATGCCGGTTTGAATTTCCGCGATGCGAAAACCGGGGAGATTCTCTGGCGGGTGGCATCGGTAAAAGCCGATGAATCTGGCGGCGACAAGGGTGAAGGCCCCGGTCGCGGTGTCTCCTTTAATGTTGATCCACGCTATACCGGCAACGAATGCTGGGCTTTTGGCGCTCAAATGAAAGGAATGTGGAATGCGCAAGGCAAAAAGATTTCCGAAACAACTCCGACAACCTGTAATTTTGCAGTCTGGTGGGACGGAGACCTGCTTCGCGAATTGCTTGATAAAAACCTGATAATGAAATGGGACTGGAAATCAGAAAAGGTAATCCCGCTTTTGGTTGCCAATGAATGTATGAGTAATAACGGAACTAAATCAACACCGGCACTCAGCGCCGATTTGTTCGGCGACTGGCGCGAAGAAGTGATCCTGCGAACGACAGACAATAAATCGTTGCGTGTTTTCACAACTACAATACCCACGGAGCATCGTTTGGTGACCTTGATGCAAGACCCCATTTACCGGTTAAGTGTTGCCTGGCAAAACGTTGCCTACAACCAGCCGCCTCATCCAGGTTTCTACATCGGCGATGAGATGAGCAAACCTGTCAAACCCAACCTTAAACTTGTCAAATTTCAATAAGAAAAATATGAAGCCATTTAGCTTAACAATACTGATCATACTCGGATTTTTAACGATCGGATTTACCAAAGACAAACCACCCGTTTATCGGTTCGATTTCGGATCGGGTCAAATCAAAAAAGGGTGGACGCAGGTAACTTCTACAACACTTTATTCACCCGAAAGAAGCTTTGGTATAATCCCTTCCGGTGAAATGGTATCGGGGAAATCAGGCTCAAAAGATCCGCTCACAGACGATTTTTTAAGCAGCGAAAAACCATTTTATTTTGAAGTTAACCTTCCCGAAGGTCACTATCTGGTCAACCTGACACTGGGTGGATCAGGGGATGGTTCTTCCACAACCGTAAAAGCGGAATCACGCCGGTTGATGCTTGAAAATGTGAAAACAGGCAGCGGCGAAACCGTTCAAAAAACCATTGTCGTTGATGTCCGTACGCCACAAATTAATAACAATGAACAAATCAAACTTAAAGAACGTGAGTTGAAATACCTGAACTGGGATAACAAACTGACGCTCGAATTCAATGGTGAACATCCATGTGTTGCTGCCATTGAAATTACAAGAGCTGATGAATTGCCAACCATTTTTCTGGCAGGCAATTCTACAGTTACCGATCAGGAAAACGAGCCGTGGGCCTCATGGGGACAAATGTTTCCGCGTTTTCTGAAACCGGAGATTGTGGTTGCCAATTATGCCGAATCGGGTGAAAGTTTATTATCCTTTAAGGGTGAAAAACGACTGCAAAAACTGTTAAGCCAAATGAAGAAAGGCGATTACCTGTTTATCGAGTTTGCGCATAACGACCAAAAACCGGGTGGCAGTCATGTGGATGCCTTCACCACTTACAAAGACGAGCTTAAATTTTTTATTGCTGAAGCCCGTAAAAAAGGTGGCAAACCGGTCCTGGTAACTTCCATGCACCGACGTCGCTTTGACGATAACGGACAGATCATAAACACACTCGAAAATTATCCGGAAGCGATGCGCCAAACCGCAAATGAAGAAAACGTTCCGGTGATTGACCTGAACGCAATGAGTAAACAGTTTTACGAAGCCATGGGGCCTGAAAATTCGAAGAAAGCTTTTGTTCATTATCCTGCAAATACCTATCCCGGTCAGGTAAAAGCACTTGCTGACGATACCCATTTTAACCCTTACGGAGCTTATGAGCTGGCTAAATACATTTCAGAAAGTATCCGGAAAAATAATCCGGATCTGGCTAAATATCTGATCGATCGTTTGCCTATATTTGATCCTGCACATCCCGATTCTGTGAATGAATTTCACTGGTACGAAAGTCCATCGGTAAGCGTGTTGAAGCCGGATGGGAATTAGCTTTAGTGATTGGTGAAAAGCAGGCATTCATTACAAAAGGGAGTAAAGTAATTAGACTATTCCGGAATACATAAAAGACAATATTTCGCTTAATCAATTTGTAGCATAAAATGGATAAACTACGTATTTTTCAACTCAAATCATTTTTTGATGAAATAGTTCATTTTATCAATAGTGACGATAATAGCGAACAAGTAGAAATCTGGTTTGCCCGCGAATTGCAGGAGATACTTGGATATGCCCGTTGGGAGAATTTCATTGTTGCCATTCAGCGTGCTGTAGATTCTTGTAAAACACAGAATATCAACATTGACGACCATTTTCGTGAGGTCACGAAAATGGTCGAATTGGGAAGCGGTGCAAAACGAGAGATTACCGATTTTATGCTTACCCGATATGCTTGTTATCTGATTGCACAAAACGGTGACCCTAAAAAAGAAGAAATTGCTTTTGCTCAAAGTTATTTTGCTGTTCAAACCCGAAAAGCGGAGTTGATAGAAGAACGGCTGAACCTCTTGTCACGGTTGGAGACACGCGAAAAACTTCGCACTGCCGAAAAACAATTATCTCAAAACATTTTCGAGCGGGGTGTGGATGATAAAGGTTTTGGTCGTATCCGATCAAAAGGCGATACCGCCTTGTTTGGCGGACACACTACCGAAGACATGAAAAATCGTTTAGGCATAAAATCAAACCGCCCGCTGGCCGATTTCCTTCCAACACTGACTATAGCCGCAAAAAATTTGGCAACCGAAATGACCAATCACAATGTAGATAGCAAAAACTTGCTTGGGGAACAACCCATAACAAGTGAACACGTTCAAAACAACAAAAGTGTACGCGATATGTTAGGCCAACGAGGAATTAAGCCCGAAGAGTTACCACCTGCCGAAGACATTAAAAAATTGGAACGAAGTGTGGCAAATGACGAAAAGAAAATTGAAAAAGCAACAAAGAAATTACCAAAAATAAAATAACATGCAAATCTATGGATAGTATAATTAAAGCGGAATATGAAACGCTCATTTTTCAATTCAGAGGTTACAAGGTAATGATAGATACTGATTTGGCTATGTTGTATGACGTTCCAACAAAAGTTTTGAAACAACAAGTCAAAAGAAATATTTACCGATTTCCGGAGGATTTTATGTTTGAACTCTCTAAATATGAGAAAGATGAACTGGTCACAAATTGTGACCGGTTGTCGACACTTAAACATTCTTCAGTTAATCCTTTGGCATTTACTGAACAAGGCGTATCCATGCTTTCTTCGATTCTACATTCCGAAAAGGCCATTAAAATCAATATTGAGATCATGCGGGCTTTTGCCCGATACAGGGCGTTATTAAGGGAAAATGAGGAGCTGAAAAAAGAAATATTGAAACTCGATTCCAAATTAAATCAGGCTTTCAAATTTTTACTCGATCGGATTGACGCGTTGCATCAAAAAGCCAACTCACCGATGAATCCTGTGGGTTATAAAATTGATAAAAAATAAATAGTTCATGCTAAAAATCAAACTACTAATTATCTATCTGGTTTTGACAACCGGAACTTTTGCCCAATCTGGGATCTACTACAATGTTAGGGATTACGGAGCCAAAGGTGACGGGAATACAATTGATACAAAAGCAATTGATGCAGCCATAACTGCAGCTTCAGAAAATGGAGGAGGTACCATCTTTTTTCCTGCCGGAACCTACCTGTCCTTTACGATACATTTGAAAAGTTTTATCACGCTTCACCTTGACAATGGCGCAGTACTCGAAGCTGCCGATGTGAAAAAATACGGTTTAGGCTATGATCCCGCAGAGCCCAACCAATGGGATCTATTTCAGGATTTTGGTCACAGCCACTGGCGCAACAGCCTGATTTACGGCGAAAATCTTCAAAACATTGCCATCACCGGCCTAGGAACGATCTTTGGAAACGGTCTGACGCGTGAAGGATTTAAGACGCCAGGAATGGCCAACAAAGCCATTGCCCTGAAATTATGCAGAAACGTGGTAATCAAAGATATTTCGATCCTGATGGGTGGACATTTTGCAATTTTGGCTACCGGTGTTGATAATTTGACGCTTGATAATCTGAAAGTTGATACCAACCGCGATGCTTTCGATGTGGATTGCTGTCGCCACGTTCGGATTTCAAATTGCAGCTTAAACTCCCCTTACGACGATGCGATTTGCCTGAAAAGTTCATATGCATTAGGGTTTGCCCGCGCCACGGAAAACGTAACCATCACCAATTGTTCTGTAAGCGGTTTCGACCGGACGACTTTTCTCAATGGAACTTACAAAAAAGACGAAGCCAATACTGTGCCCGACAAAGGAGTTGTCACCGGACGGATCAAATTCGGAACCGAATCGAACGGAGGATTCCGAAATATCACCATTACAAATTGCACTTTTGAGTTTTGCCGTGGTCTCGCCCTTGAAACAGTGGATGGCGGTATTCTTGAAGATGTAACGATTGATAACATTGTGATGAAAGACATCCAGGGGGCACCTTTCTTTTTACGGCTTGGCGCACGCATGCGTGGACCGGTAGGCACACCTGTTGGCGTCCTTCGACGGATCAATATCAGCAATGTGGTGATTTATAGCGAAAATCCAAAATACTGCTCCATGATTGTGGGCATCCCCGGACATCCGGTCGAAGATGTGAAACTGAGTAATATCCTGATCCGCATTAAAGGTGGCGCTCCAAAAGAACAAGCATTGAATCAGATCGGAGAACATGAAAAGTCGTATCCTGATCCGCAAGAGTTTGGAGATATGCCAGCATACGGTTTTTTTATCCGTCATGCCAAAAACATTGAACTCAATCACGTTGAACTGAAACTCGAAAATGACGACTTTCGTCCGGCTCTTATCCTGGATGATATGACCGGTGCGAGTTTTAACAACCTGATCGTTTCTAAAGTAAGTTCTGTCCCTTCAGTCGTTTTGAAAAATTCAGGAAATATACTGATAAAAGACTGTCAGCCATTCAAAAACAAACAAATTAGCGAAATAACTTCAACACAATTTTAAAATGAAAATCACACTAACAGCAATTTTGATTTTGGCTGCAGGCATTGGCTTACAGGCACAAAAAATAAACGATTCAACATCACCGCTTCATTTAATGAAGCCGGCATATGATACGCCATACGGGAAACCGGAGGTGAAAGGTATTACCGAAGTATTGGATAGGATTTATAATTATCTTGATAAGACAACCCCAATGGCACTTATCAATAAGAAAACCCAGTCAGAAGTGACTGATTATTCAAAGGTTGACGAAAATACGATTTTCAAACCAGGTGATTTTCGATTGGTAAGTTACGAATGGGGTGTTACTTATGCCGGAATGTTGCTTGCTACCGAAACTACCGGTGATGCAAAGTATGCCACCTACACCAAAAATCGTCTGAAATTTTTAGCCGAAATTCAACCGTGGTTCGCTAAACTGGATCAAAAACAGCCTGATGCGCGCCATGCGATGGCGCGTGTGCTTCATCCTCATGCGCTCGACGATTGCGGTGCCATGTGTGCCGCGATGATAAAAACACAACAAATGGATGAATTCGACGGCGACCTTAAACCGATGATCAACACATTCGCAGATTACATCAGTAACAAAGAATTTCGTTTTGCCGATGGAACGCTGGCGCGTAACCGTCCTTTACCCAATTCACTTTGGCTCGACGATCTGTTTATGAGCGTTCCGGCATTGGCACAACTGGGAAAGTACACGGGCGAAAAGAAATATTTCGATGATGCGGTCAAACAGGTCCAGCAATTTTCGGCCCGCATGTTTAATACCGAAAAAGGACTTTTCATGCATGGATGGATTTTGGGGATGGATGAACACCCGCAGTTTCATTGGGCGCGCGCCAACGGCTGGGCAGTGATGACGATGGTTGAACTATTGGAAGTCCTTCCAGAAAATCATGCAGGACGTGCTAAAGTAATTGATCTGCTTCGGAAACATATTCGTGGGTTGGCTAATTACCAGGCAGCAAACGGCTTTTGGCACCAGCTGATCGACCGCAACGACTCCTATCTCGAAACTTCAGCAACAGCCATTTATACCTATTCGATTGCCAGAGCCATCAACAAAGGTTATGTCGATGCCGCTGTTTATGGCCCTATGGTTTGTCTGGCATGGAACGCTGTTGCCAGCAAAGTCAACGAACAAGGTCAGGTGGAAGGAACTTGTGTGGGTACCGGAATGGGATTCGACCCGGCATTTTATTATTACCGTCCTGTGAATGTTTATGCAGCACATGGTTACGGCCCGGTCCTTCTGTCCGGTGCAGAAATGATTCAGCTTATTAAAACCCACAAAATAGAAATTAACGATAGCGCACTGCAATTATACAAGTAAATCAAATAGATATGAAAACCACAAAAATTACAACCCTCCTGCTGGTTCTGGCTTTTATTTTCAGTTCAGCTTTGGCTCAGAAACTTCCATCTAAAAAGGAGGTGTTGAACCAAATGATACTTACAAATGCTTATTTCATGAATAAGTGGCCCGACCCCGGAAAGGTCATTGTAAACGACAAAACCCGTCCGAGCCACATTTGGACCAGGGCGGTTTACTATGAAGGATTAATGGCATTGTATCAACTCAATCCGGATAAGGCCTATTACAACTATGCGGTAAGCTGGGGCGAATCGCACCAATGGGGATTAAACGGCGGAATACAGACAAGAAATGCCGACAATCAATGTTGCGGTCAGACCTATTTGGATTTATATAGGATCGACAAAAAACCGGAGCGGATAAAAGACCTCAAGGCATCGATCGATTTAATGCTTGAAACGTCAAAAATTGACGACTGGAACTGGATAGATGCTTTGCAGATGGCAATGCCAGTTTATGCGCAACTCGGTGTTTTATACAATGATAATCGCTATTACGAGCGAATGTACGAAATGTACATGCACAGCAAGACCGTTCAGGGGGGAAATGGTCTATACAATCCAAAAGATAATTTGTGGTGGCGTGACAAAGATTTTGTTCCTCCATACAAAGAGCCTAACGGAGAAGATTGTTACTGGTCGCGCGGAAACGGCTGGGTAGTTGCCGCACTTGTCCGTGTTTTGGAAATTATGCCCAAAGATGCACCACACCGCGATGAATATCAGAAAACACTGGAGCAAATGGTTGAAGCATTGATACCGATTCAGCGGAAGGATGGTTTCTGGAATGCCAGTTTGCATGACCCCAACAACTTTGGAGGCAAGGAATTAAGCGGAACGGCTTTGTTTGCATATGGAATGGCCTGGGGAGTAAATCACGGTATTCTTAGCAAAAAGAAATACCTGCCTGTTATTAAAAAAGCATGGAATGGCATGTCAACAGAATCAGTTCACACCACTGGATTTTTAGGCTGGGTACAGGGAACCGGCAAACAACCTTCCGACAGTCAGCCTGTCAGTTACGACCGTGTACCAAATTTCGAAGATTACGGACTCGGATGTTTTCTACTGGCAGGAAGTGAGGTTTACAAACTTTGTAAATAGGCATCTACAAACAGCTTTTGATTCAATTAATTTGGCGATTAATTGTGGAAAAAATAAAGGGGAGCGAAAAACTCCCCTTTATTTTTTTAGATAATGATAAACTTTTCTTCACCCGTTTGACAGAAGGCACATTTTTTATCCATTGTGGCTTTCTCATAAGTGTTTCCGCAAACCGGACAAACAGCATATTCAAAAGCTAATGTGTTTTCAGCATTCACTTTTAATGCATCAAGTGCCTTTTGGTAGAATGCCGCATGTTTCTTTTCAGTATCAAAAGCCCAATTAAAAGATTTGGTTGCCTTTTCTAATTTTTCAGCTTTTGCATCTGCAAGAAACTGAGGATACATCGTTGTGGCTTCGTAAGTTTCACCTTCAATAGCAGCCGTAAGATTTTCGGCAGTTGTTTTAACCTCAAACTCAGGTTTAAACTCATCCATTTTTTCCCCTAATCCTTCCAACACTTTTTTGTGGTTGGTTGCATGAATTGACTCCGCTTTGGATGCAGCATCAAAAAGTTTGGCAATCGTATCGTTGCCTTCTTCCCTCGCTTTCACTGCAAAAGCGGCATACTTGGCGCTTGCTGTTGTTTCACCTTTAATCCCTGCCTTTAGGTTTTCAATTGTTTTAACCGGCTTTGGCTGGTTGCAGCCCGCAAATGCGAACATGCCTACTAATGCAAATAATAAAATGTTTCTCATGATGCTAATTGTGTTAAATTATAAAATATAGGAAACTTCTGTTTTAATATAATTGGAATAAATTTCAGCTGCTTACAGTATGCATTTGTATCTGGCAGAGAAATATCTGGAGAAAGTTGCTGTTTTTATCTTGTTAGAGATAATAGTTTAGACGATGTATTTGAGATCAGGCTGGCTACTGATAGCTCTTAAAAACTAAGAACCAGTTCAATACAAAGAAAATATACTATTCAACAGCCAATTAATTAATCTCTTTACAGAACCTAAACTAAAGAGCCATCATATAATTATATACGAGCGTTCCTCCATAAAATCCTGTAATGCTAACGGAAATCGCTGCACAACCATACAATACAAAGGCAACTCGTTTAAGAGCAACACTATCATTCTTTTTAGTCTGAAGAAGGATGCGCAGAATTGAAGCCGCCAGAAGTGTACCCAAGGTGATCCATGCGAACAGTTCGTGTGTTTCCTTTATTGCGCCTGCAGCACCTTCCATTTCAGCTGTAAATAGAGTACCCGTTAGCCATGCAGCAAGTGCTGAGATTGCACCAAATATCAACAGGATAAAACCCATCCTTGATAAATAGATCTCTTTTTTGAAATACAGGGCTGCTATTTCAGCAATGAATCCAAAAACAACTAATGCAATTGGAAAATGCACCAACATAGGGTGAAAGTGGGTAGTGGAAAACATGATTTAAAAATTTAGTGGTCTGTATTCAAAAGTAAATAAAATAATTAAATGTCCGAAAAAATCAACAGAAAAATTGCTTTAAACTTATTTGCATGTTCAATTATTATTTTAACAAAAAATAGCGCATATTGTTCAAATAATCTGTCGGATCTTACTCTAACTTACGATAAGTTTGATTTGAATAAATATTTTGGATATTGCCCATAACAATCCTGTAAGTATCGAGAGTTATGGGCAATTGTTACTTCGCTCCTTTCCAAATTGAATTTATCACACCCTGAACGCCATTATCGCCCTCATAACCAGGTAGTTTCATAAATAAAGGAATTAAGAATATGGCAGCCACCACAATGATGATCAAAACAAATATTGCTCCGACAATTAACAACATTTTCAATTGTGGATTGTCCCGCAGCTTATTCAAAAATTGTTGCTTCACATCATTCTGTGGCTCATATGAATGAGAAGATTGCGAATATTCGTTTTGCCTGTAATGATCATCATTCCGATAGGGATCGTCTTGTCGGTAATGATTTTCACTATTCTGTCTGCTGCGTCTGCTATCCTGATCAAAAAATTCTTCAAATCCCATGATTATTGTGTTTTGGAAATTAATATGCTTTTCAAACTTTTACGTACTATCAGTAAATGGATTAGTATCGCTCCAAAAAATGTAAAACCAGTTATCGGATGAAATTCTTCCATTTCGAATTCTCCAATATCTGCATCGATCAATATTACGGCGACTATCTGCACCAGAAAAGTAATCAGTAATAAAAAAGTGCTGATACGTCGGATTAATCTGTTCCAATATATTTTTCTGTTCATTTTTTTTTGATGTATTAGATTTCTTTATCCAAGGTTTGAATATGTACAATAACGTGAGGTTCAGCAAGAATATAAACCTCACTTCTGGGTATTACTGTATTTAATTCTACCTCAATTTTGCGGCATAATTCATGCACCTGCCGAAGACTCATTTCAGGTTCCAGGTGTATATTTAATTTAATAAATGAATCTGCCCCAGCTGTCCGGACTTTTAAACTATGGAAATCCCTTACTTCCTGAAATGTTGCTAACGTCTTCTCTACTATATCAATCGTTTCCTGCGGAGCTTTATCCAGCAAGACATCTATTGACTTTTTCCCAAGCTTATACGACACACACAAAACAATCACCGCAACGCCCAATGCCGCAACAGAATCGGCAAAAAAGAACCCAAAATTTGCACAAACAAGACCAAACAGTACGACAGTTGAGCTCCAGATATCGGTTGCGAAGTGTAGCGCATCTGCTTCGAGCGCCTGGCTATTGTGCTTTTTAGCCGCCCTTGATAACATGCGTGATCGGTTTATATCAATGATTATTGAACTGATGACGACGATATAACTCCAAACAGTTACTTTTATATCAGTATTTCCCGAAACAAGCCGGCTAACTGCCTCATAAATAATCCAAACACAAGTTATCAGCAACAGAATGGTTTCAATCAAAGCTGAGAGATTTTCAATCTTTCCATGTCCAAAATTGTGATTTTTGTCAGCAGGTTTGTCGGATACACTCACCGAAAGATAGGTAATTATTGCAGCGACGAAGTCGAGACCGGAATGCAATGCCTCGGATAAAATGCCCAAACTACCTGTTAATATACCAATAGCCAGCTTTGACCCGGTTAGAAATATAGCTGCAAATACAGATATTAAAGCAACTCTCTTTTTCTCTTTTACCATAGCTTTAAAATTCTCACGAATAAGAAACAAGCTGAATGCCTGTGAATTAATATGAAATAAATATGAATTAAGAAATATGGAATTCGCACGAACACATTCGTGAAAATCAGTGAGTATTACTTCGAGGGATCGGAGTAAGCTATCTTCCCATTAAAAAAACGGTAAAGAATAAATTAAATTACTGGATTAGGAGAATTTGGGCGGTTGCCAGATAGAAGTGATGTAGCGGCTTTTGAAATTAGCATTTAGAGTGGGTACTATTTCAATAAAGCCAAGGAATTCGGCTGGTTTTACTTTTGTATCACTCATGAAAATTTCATCCTCAAAGCATACTGTATTTGAATGATGTGAACTGCCGGGAAGATCTGGACATTCTCTTTGAGTGGTTACGGTAAGATCGGAAAAAGCATTGCCAATGAAATTACAATCAGCCAGAATAAGTGTAAGACTGAGCGCTAAAAACAGAAGGTATGATTGTCTAAATGCGTTTTTCATCGATGCAAATATAACAAATTCTTCTGCTTGATATTCAATTAATTTCTATGTTTACATCAACTTTAAGCCATTCAGAAACCGTCTTTTTTCATAATGAATTCAGTTATGAACCAACGGATCACTTAATTGAAATTATAGGAGATATATCCAGTTTTCACTTTTGCTTTAGCTAAGCAACCGAAAAAACAGCACACAACCGGATAGCTGAACTTTACTGAAAAAGCAGTTTAATCGTTTCTTTTATTTCATTTCGCTTTAATTTTCCATTCGGGGTTTCCGAAAATTTTTCCAAAAAACAAATTGCTTTCGGACGTTCGAACGAAGGAAGAATCTCTGTCAATTTATTATTAATCAAATCTATATCCACATATTCACCTTCGATTACCAGCACTATTTTTTCTCCCAACTTTTCATCAGGCAATGATGAAATAACGAATCGACATTGAATTGCAGATAGCAACGATTTCTCAATCTTTTCGGGCCAGAATTTTATTCCACCGGAAATAATTACATCATCGGCCCTACCTAAAATACGGAAACTGGAGGGTGAAAGAAGTTCTGCAATATCTTTTGTTTGAAGTAGTTCCGTTAGTTTAAAATCATGAATTTGCAAGCAACCGTTTTGACCGGTTGTAACTGAAATTCCTTTCAAACAATGGTATATATCTGATCGGTTTTCACCCGAAAGTTCACGAATGGCAATATGTGAAGCAGTTTCGGTCATTCCGTAGGTTGAAACCACACGGTTGGTCAACTGGCTAATTTGTACTTCGAGATTTGCAGGAATTGAAGAGCCACCAACCAGAAGATTCCGGATATTTTCAATTTTTTGCGTGCCTGAAGGGCTTTCCAATAATTTGAAAACCTGGTTCGGAACCATTGCCCCCAAATCAAAAGTTTCATCGCTTAAAAGATCAAAATCAGAGGAAGGATCAACCGTGATCAAATCCATATGACCAATGATCGCCCGGACAACCATCATTTTCCCGGCAATGAAACGGCATGGGAGGCTTAATAAAATCCGGTTTCCGGCTTGAAGTCCGAAAAATTCAATTGTTCGGCAGGCACTTCGCTCCATCATGGTTTTGGGTAACCGGATGATTTGTGGTTCGCCAGTACTGCCTGAAGTCTGTGCTTCAATAAAATCTGAAGGAGAAAACCATTCTCTGAGAAACGTATATAATTCACGTTCCCATTCGGGCAGTTGAGGCAGCAAAAGTCTTTCTGCTATCAGAAAATTCAATTCATTATCTGAATATTTTTGACCGTTAATTCTGATAACAACTTGCATTTTATTCATCGGTTAGCGGTTTTAACTGCCATTCCCGGGCTGGTTTATACCAAAGTTGATCACCTTCAATTTGTAAAGGTGATTCTAAATTGTTGGTAAAAAGCTGACCGGTTCCCAATCCTTGTTCCGATTTGATATTTTGCTGAAAAGTCCATTGTGCAATGGCATTCAGCCCGATATTCGATTCGAGTGCAGAGGTAATCCACCAGCCAATTTTATGATTATTAGCCAGTTCAATCCAATTTTCGCAACCTGCCAAACCGCCGTGCAAGCTGGGTTTAAGAATCAAAAATTGCGGATGAATGGTTTCAACCAGTTTTAGCATTTTTGATGGATCGAAAACGCCAATCAGTTCCTCGTCGAGCCCGATGGGGACAAGAGTCTGTTCGCATAGGGCTGCCATTTCGTCCCATTGTCCGGCTTTAATGGGCTGTTCAATGGAGTGAATCTGCAAATCGGATAATCGCTTCAGGTTTTCGATGGCGGTCTGGTACGAATAAGCGCCATTGGCATCGACCCGGAGTGTAATTTCTTCGGACGAAAATTCTTTACGGATCTCCTTTAATAAATTGAATTCGGTTTCAAAGTCAATTGCCCCAATTTTCATTTTGATACAACGGAATCCGGCGTCCAACTTAGTACGGATCTGCT